>CXWK01000905.1_pt1 | contig 65139 bp, 49 predicted proteins | sample 590851 | NCBI WGS metagenome assembly CXWK01 (sample SAMEA3498364, study PRJEB10139) | wastewater metagenome | biome: wastewater treatment plant; material: activated sludge | place: Denmark | collected 2014-08-01 | reverse complement strand
CATGCCGGCGAGGGTCCGTGAGAGCAGCTTGTCGACGGCGAAGATCACCGGTGTCGCTGCGTGCGTGAGTTCGAGTGGTGTCCGTCGCGACAGGGCAACCAGCTCCTCAGCAGGGTTCGCCAGCGTCGCAGCAACGTCGACGAACGTGAAGGGACGTGCTTGGCGTGCGAGGGTCGTGATCGCCCACCCGAGTACTGCGTCCTCGATCGGGTCGAGCGGGCGACCGAGGACACCGGCGACGAGTGCTGCTGCCAGTGACTGTCGGCGCACGGTCTCGGTGGGGTCGCCGCGCGCGTCGAGTGGGTTGAGCCGGTCGGTGCCGCCGGGCCGCAGCCTGATGACCGGCAGCCCGTGGGTGGCGGCGAACGGTCCGTACTCTCCCTTGGGATCCAGGATCGTGACTTGTCGCTTGGACCCGTAGACGGCGAGCTCGCGGCCGAGCATCGCCTTGACGAGTGCGGACTTGCCGAAGCCGAGGTCGCCGACGATCGCGACGTTGGGGTTGGTGAGATGTGTCGGGTACAGCTCGAAGGGGTCGAAGAAGAACCCGCTTCCGCCGCCGGTGACGTTGACTCCGATGTACGGGCCTCGCTCGCCGAACCCGGTGTCGGTGTGGCACGGGTACACCGACGCGAGGTGGGCCATCGTCGCCCGGTGGCGTTCGATGTGCAGTCCGGGTGCTCGGCGCCAAGCGGGCCGGCTGTCGTCGGGCAGCTGGTCGATCGTCGCCTTCATGACGTGAATCCGGGAGTCAGGGCGCGTCCGAGCGGAAGCGACGCCACCCAGCCCTGGTCGTGTCGTGCGTCCAAGGGCCGGAGATCGAGCAGGCACTGGGCTGCCGCCTGTTCGATCACGGTGCAGTCGTCATCGAGATCATCGAGCGTCGACGCGGCCACGTCCACGAGCCCGACGAAGCGGAACTCTGCGTGCCCTTCGGACAGCTCGTGCTCGCGACGTTCGGCATCGGCGAGCCGTTTGCGTTCGCGCGCGTTGACCCGGAACCCCTTTCGTTCCTTGAGGTCGCTGTCGGCTTCGCGAGCCATCACTTCACGATCGGCAGCCCGCGCTGCGCGACCCATCGGAACCGGCTCCATGACGACAGTGACCGTGCGGATGCAGTGGGTGTCGGCGAGCAGTCGTGACAGCCAATCGGCGGGCACCGGCAGCTGAGGCCAACCGGCAACCCGATAGCTGCGGTGGAACGCATCGTCGACGTGCACGTGACGCCAGTCGGGCTCGACGACCATCGGCCCCCACTCGAACGCCCCTCGCCGCGCTGCTGCCGCGAGTGATCGCGTGAGCGTCAGCACCTGTGCTGCGCGGGCTGGCGCGCTGCGGACTCGGATCGCACTCGACAACTCCAAGGCCGACATCGGAGAGTCGACGTCGAGCCCCGCGGCTTCGAGCCGTGACGCCAACTGTCGTGACTCGTCGAACAGCGCGTCCACGGCGGCTCCGAGTGCAGACTTCAGCGAGCGACGTGCGCGGACGCGGCGCAGGTCGATCGTCACTGCGACGAGGACCTCGTGGGCGATCGTCGCCGGGGCTTGCTCGTCGACGAGCGCCAGGTAGTCCGCCACCGCAGGGTCGTCGAGCCGCTGGTCGATCCCGACGGCATCGAGGAACGCCCGGTGGGTGTCACTGGTGACTGGGTGGCTCCACTCCTGCCACACCACATGCCGAACCGGGGACTGCTCGCGCGCTAGCGGCGACAGCGCGGCGCCCCACGCGCCCAACATCGCGTCCTGCTCGACTGCGCCTGCCAACGGGAACCCGTAGCCGCGCACCCGGAGCACCGCAGTGGCTGTGCCGGCCGCCTTGTCCCGGATGACCCCGAGCGGACGGTCGGACGGCTCGATGAGCTCGAGCCCGTGAAGCGCGTCCGGCAACACGTCGTTGGTGTTGTCCCCGACGAGTGACGGCCGGACCCAACGCCGACGACGGATCGCCCGTCGGCCGTAGAGCCGGGCGCCAGGCCCGAGCGTCTCGGCAATCGGGGCACCACGCCAGCGCCCGAACGCCAACACGGAGCCAGCAGCCGGACCGATCAGCCCGACCAGAGGGTGCAACGGCGTCTGGAGGGCAACGGCGAGGACGACGGCACCAACGATCATGGGGACCGCTTGCCGTGCGCTCAGTCCGAGCAGCAACCCTGGCCGATTCGAGTCGGCGAACCGGTAGGCCCGTGCGTCACTCATCGTTGTCGTCTCCCGATGCAGAGTCGTCCGTGGCGACGCCAGCGGAACGAGCCGTTGGCCGGCGGTCGCGTCTCGGTGGCAGGGTCGGCGTCGACGCTCGGGTCGACCGGGACGCACCGCCGCTGTCGGGGGTCGATGAGCCGGCCGTGCTCGAACTCGATCCTGCGGCGGTCGGCCCCTGTGGGTGGGGTGATGCGGACCCGGTCGACGACGGGTTGTTGCCGGATGCCGCGCCAGTGAGGCCGGGGATTGCTCCCCGCTGTGCCGACGGGCCCCCGGCGCCCCGAGCGCCGGCTTGGCCGGCGACACCCTTGGTCGCTGCGGATCCTGCGGCCGACGCACCGAGACTCTTCACCATCAATGCCGTATGGGCAGCCGTCGTCGCTCCGCGCGTCCAGCCTCCAGCGACGCCTGCGCCGACGATCGCACCCTCGACGGTCGGCATCAGTTTGTAGAGCACCAGCGGCGACACGGCTGCGATCAAGAAGCACACGAACCCGGACATGAGCGTTCCGACCGCCGCCGCTCCGTCGTTGATGACCGAGGCACTGTCCGGGTCACCGGATGGATGTGCGATCAGGTTCACTGCGACGACGAGGCTGACGACGATCGCCAGCTTCGACACGATCAATGCGACGGTGAGGTGGATCAGCTTGCGGGCGGTGCCACGGAACAACGGCAGCACGTTCGCCGACCACACCAGCGGCGCCAACGCTGCGGCGAGGTAGATCAGCGACGATCGCATCATCAACGACACGACCAGGCCGATCAGCCCGACGAACCCGACCAGTAGACAGAGCGGCCCGACGAACGTCGTGGCGAGCGGACCGGTCGTGGTCGCGACCACGACGATCCCCTCGATCATGCTGACGAGGTCGGCTCGACCCGACTGCCAAACCATGGCCGAGGCTTCGTCGACGAGACCCAACAGCAGGTCGATCACGGTCACCGTCATGGCTGACGCAACGATCGACCACATCCCCTGCCGGACGGCGTCGAGGATCTGCTCGGGACGGCCGGCGAGCGCCGCTTGGATGCCCGAGGCGAGCATCATCGCCACCGTGACAGCGAGAGCGAGCACGCCCAACTGGACGGCCAGGTCGTTGGCGAACCAGCCGGCCGTGACACGCGGCGTTGTCCCCGAGTCGAGCACGGACCACACCCACTCGACCAGCAGCGCCAAGCCGTTGGCGAGCCACGTGTAGATGCCGGTCACGACCTTGTCCCATGCCCAGCCGACCGCCTCTCCGATGGCGTTGAGACCGAACCCGAACAGGTCGCCGAGACCACCGATGACCCAATCGAACATGTCACGCACCTCCCACAGGTGGCCACGCCGTGACCTCGCGCAACTCAGCGACCGAGGCGACGGGGGCGTTGGTCGCGAGCGCCGGCGTCGGGCCCGGGCGGGCCGCCCATCCGTCGACCTGCCAATCGCCCTCCTCCCATACCAACTCGACGGTCACCGTTCGCCACAGCTGCCTCGGCGATCCAAGGCGGTCCCCTCCGGCGACGAGGAGCGCCCACACCTGAACGGTCGCCGAGTCGGCCGTTGCCGATTCGACGACGGCGGTCAGTGGGAGCTCCTGGAGCAGTAGCTGTGAAGGCGTCAGACCTTCGCCTGCCAGGTCGTCGATGAAGGCGTCGAGCTGCGCGGCTGACAGGTCCGCAAGGGTCGGCCCGTAGCGGCGCGAGGTCAGGACCCTGATCATGTCGGAGCGGGTGATGAAGCCTGCGCGGGCGAGTTCTCCGGTCAATGACACCGCCGAGACCGCTGCTGCGCGAGCACCGGTGGCGTCGCGACTCCAGCCGACTGGGACACCGAGCTCCTCGGTGCGCGGACCGGCCGCCGGCCGCTCGTCGGCCGACTCGGCCGCCGTGCTGGGACGCGCGGGCGGCGCTGCTTCCCGGCCCGCAGCGGCGCACGTGCGAAGCCCGATTGCCGCTGCTGCGACGAGCACGGTGGCGCCCACAACGATCACGCGCCGCATGTCAGGTCGCGTTGTAAACGGTCATGGCGATCGTGTGCGCCAGCCCAGCGAGCATGGCCGCGCCCACTCCGCCCAGCACCCACTTCCGACCGGCCGAGCTTGCGCTGTACGACGAGCCGAAGTGGCCCACGCCAGTTGCGATGCCGCCGATCAACAGCCCGGCGACCGCAGCGGCGATGCTCGCGTACTTCAACCACCCGAGCATTTGGGTGATCAGTGTCCCGCCCGGCAGGGAGCTGTCAGGCGCCGGGTCCGGCACCTGAGCCCACGCGGGCGACGCGCCCATCAGTACTCCGCTGGCGACGAGCATCAGCCCGACCGACAGACGCGCTCGATGCCTCACCGGCATGGCACACCTCCTTGGTGTCTGCGACACACCGCTGCTCGGCGTGTCGATCACCGGTGAACCCACCCACGTCGTCAGCAGATCGCGACACCCCAGACCACACCGGGCCGATCAGACCTGCGACTGTCACGAAGCGGCCGTCTCGAGGGTGCGACCGAGGAGATGAAGCTCCTCGCTGTCCCCATCGTCGGACTCGTGCTCGCGCTCGTCGCATTCCCCGTCGTCTTCGCGACGGGGGACAACCCCGGCATCGGATGCGCGGCCGGCGGTGACGTCGCGCCGATCCTCGCAACGATCCGAACGCTCGAGTCCGGCGGTGACTACACCGCGCGTGCCGCAGGGTCGAGTGCATCCGGCGCCTACCAGTTCATCGACTCCACCTGGGCCAACTACGGCGGCTACGCACAGGCATGGCAAGCACCACCAGCGGTGCAGGACGCGAAGGCCGCCGAGAACGTCCGCCGCGTCCTCGACGACAACGACGGCGACGTCAGCGCCGTGCCCGTCGTCTGGTACATCGGCCACCTCCCCGGCCCGACATCGCCAACGTGGGACCAGGTGCCCGTGCCATCGGCAGGCAACGTCCTCACGCCTCGCCAGTACCAACAGCGATGGCTCGCCGAGTACGACCGGCAACTCGCAGGCGGCGACGGCACCGCCTCAGGAGGGTCATGCGCTCCCGGCGAGGCGATCATCCCGTTCGCCGACGGCTCCGCGATCCCCGGCCCGGCTGACCTGTTCGCGACAGCACCCGTAGACGAACCTCATCACACCTATCCGGCCTGGGACTGGATGCTCCCGACCGGAACCCCGATCTACGCCATCCGCGGAGGGCGGGTCGTGACGGTCCAGTACTGGCCATACAACTGGTGGGACCACGGCTGCGGCCAGAACCCAGCCGGCTGCGAGACATGCGGCATCGGCGTCACGATCGAAGACGACGAGGGAACCCGCTGGGCCTACTGCCACGGCAACGCCGCCCACGTCGCAGCCGGCAACACCATCGCCGCCGGCACCCAGATCCTCACCTCCGGCAACACCGGCCGCTCCAGCGGTCCGCACCTCCACCTCCAGATCCGCACCGCCGACGGCATCCTTCGCTGCCCCCAGGCGCTCCTTCGCTCGCTGCGGGATGACGGCATCGGCACTCCGACGAGCCCGCTCCCCGCCAGCGGCTGCTGGTTCTGACCAACGGCCTCAGCCCAGATTCACTGGTCGCCGCATCTGCAGCGACCGAGGTGTCAGGCCAGCAGGGCTCCTTTCTGACTGCGGGCGCCACTACCGTCACCGCCGGGCACGCCGTTCGGCTCGGGCGGTTGCATCCCGGGAAGAAGCCCATGATCGATCACTTCTACGTCGAGTTGCAGCAGCAGGACGATGCATGGTGGTTTCTTGCGTCCTTGCTGCCCGGCCATGAGGCAGCAGCAGCGACACTCGCGGCGGAGAGCATCGTTCGCCGACTGGTTGGACACACGCCTGACCATCTGACGTCCTGGCTATCGCGGCGAGCGGGCGGGCCGGAACACGCGCCGGAACGCAAGGAGGTCCTTGAGGCCTTCCTGCTGTCCGACTTCGAGGACGACGGCAATGAGACCCGCCTTCAAGGTGCCGTCGTTGAGCACTTGTGGGCATGTCTCGCCGGTGAGTTGGAGGGTGGGTGGGGTAGACCACTACATGTCGAGCACGACCACTTCTCGGTGATCGACCACGGAGGCGATGGCCTGTCGATCTACGACTTCGGAGCCCCGGATCTGCGATTCCGGCTCTGGGAGTCGAAACGGCACGACGCTGCTTCCTCAGTCACTACCGTGGTCACCGGCGCCGCCGGTCAGATCATGGCCGACGGCACTCGTTATCTTGCGCGCATGACGAAGGCCCTGCAACTGCACGGCGACGCGCGGATCGCGATCCTCAGCGGGCGGATCGCTGATCTGTGGGCTGTACGGAGTCCGTCGAGCGGGGTCGGCATCTCTGTTGGTACGACCACTCCAGCCGGAGGGCTCCCGAATCGACCTTTCCGTGGACTCCGTCGCGCGTTCAACACGTATCCGGGTCCAGAACACCGAGAGGGTCTGATCATCCTTGTCCCCGACCTCCAGGCTTTTGCGTCGACTGTTCGTGCCGAGCTCCTAAAGGGCATCGGCTAAGTGGACCGTGCGCTCAACCTCGGGCTGCTTGGCGCTGCCCTCGGAGGTGTCGGTGGACTCCCTACACCAGCAGAGCTGCGCACGATGCTCGCTGATGCTGAAGTCGCCGCCTTCTTCCGATCCGGAGACCAGCTTCCCGACGACCTGATCCGGACCGCGTGGCACCTTCATCAGGTCGGCACCGTCCGTCCGCAGCTCCAGCTGTACAGCCCCGAGCGGCAGGTTCAGGCGAACGCCGTCGCTGCGCACATCTTCGACCTTGGGCTGCAGGGGTCGATCATTGATGCTGGGGAACGGCTGGTCACGACTTTCGCTGCCCAGATCAGCTCGATTCGAGGCGATCGGACGCCGAACGCCACAGCGCTGGGGCATCGATTGCCGCGGCCAACGGCGCGACTTGCCACTCATCCGGGCCGGACTTCACTTGAACTCGGCTGCGCTCTCCTGTCGCTGGATCGCCCGGCCACTCTCGACCTTCTGCGTCGCCTCATGTCGGAGCTCGCTGCCCTGACTCTTGGCACCGACGGGGTCTACACGACTGGCCTCGCCAGCTCGGCGGGTGTCGTCGAGGGGACCCGGCTGCTGCTGCGCTACCTGACGGACGGAGACGCCGGCCAACTCAACGAAGCGCGAGAGATGTTCACCGTGGCTGCCAACAACCCTGCGTCACATCGGGACCTGGACTCCCGTTGGGTCGCCGCCCATCTCGCAGACCTATGCGATGACTTCGGCACGTCATCGGTTTGGGCGTTGCTGCCGGACGGCACGCCGCCAGCGGTGGGCAGGGCGATGACCCTGGGCGACCCGCCCGTCATGACGTTGTGGCCACCACAGGTGCAGTTGCTGAACGACCCGACGCAGAGCCCGATGCAACCCCAGGTCCGACGCTCGGTGCTCACCTTTCCGACGAGCGCTGGCAAAACCCTCCTTGGTCAGCTGTTGATCGCTCACCATCTCGCCGTTGTGGGTACCGGTGTGTGCTTCGTCGCGCCGAGCCACAGCCTGTGCCGCGAAGTCCGCTCTGCTCTTGACCGGCGCCTTTGGGCACTTCGGCGGTCGACTGCTGCTGACGGTCCGTTGGGCGACCCTCGGGGTGTTCACGCCCACGTCATCGTGATGACACCCGAGAAGCTCGCTGCTCGTCTCCGCTCTGATGAGGCAGCACTGCTTGCCGAGTTTGGCCTTTTCGTTCTCGACGAGGCGCACCTCGTGGACGACGCAACTCGTGGCTGGACCTTCGAAGCAACTGTCTCTCGTCTCCATCGGATTACGGCGGAAACTGAGCACCGAATCGTTCTTCTGTCTGCAGCGCTGGGTGGCACAGCGAGCGTTCAGTCGTGGCTGGACACCGGTACGCCAGCAACTGCTGCAACCCGATCCTGGCGAGGCCCGCGCCGGCTGCATGCCGTCTACGAGACGTACGAGCGAAGTGACTCCACGCGGGTCGCCCCACCGACCGGCCGGCAACGCAAAGAGCGGTATCTGACCGACATGTACGGACGGGTGAGCCTCTACGTCGACCAAGGAGAGGCACTCGCACAACGCAGTGGAATCGTCGGCGTTGTCGAGCGAACCAGTCCGAACGGTAAGCCCAACAAGCCATCCCGCTCCGCGCAGCTTCTCCCGATCGTTCGCTTGGCGGCTCAATCTGGCTCGGTTCTGACGGTGCATGGTGCGAAGAGGTGGGCGGAGGATCTCGCTGCCGAAGTCGCCAAAGAGCGTTTGGAGCGACCCGCGACCCTTCCGCTCGTACGCCTCGCCGAGCAGCGCCTCGGTGCTGCGCACGGACTGGTCGACATTCTGCGTAGGGGTGTTGCGTACCACCATGCTGCTCTTCCAGCTGATGTGCAGGCCGAGATCGAGGACGCTGTGCGTCAGGGCATCATCGACGTCATCTGCGCGACCAGCACACTGACCGAGGGCGTGAACCTCCCCGTGCGAACCGTGATCGTCTGCGAACGTGGCTACTGGGACGGCGAGACGTTCGTCGCCTTCATCACCCCTGCCGAGTTGATGAACGCAGCCGGCCGCGCCGGCCGGGCGGGTCGTGAGACCGAGGGCTGGGTCGTGGTCAACGAACAGAGGGGTGCGCCGAGCGCTCGCGCCGCACTACAGGCTCTTGACCAACAGCACGACATCCACAGCACCCTCAACACAAGCGGCGCGCTCCGAGCCCTTGCGGAGTACGAGGTTCTCGTCCATGAGACGGGCAGCCTTGTCCTCGAGCAGGTGCCGATCGAGGTAGACGGGTTCCTGTCGTACTGTTGGTACCTCGCTGACATCGCTGGGGTCGTCGCTGCGCCAGATCGTGTCGCGCTCGTCGAAGACGGAATCCGCCACACACTCGCTTGGCAGCAGCTTCCCGACCACATCCGCAACCGATGGCTCGCCCTGGCCGAACTCGTCTGCGCCGATTTCGAGAACACTGACGCTGGTCGGCGTCGCCGCTGGGCGAGAAGCGGAATGAGGCTGTCGGCGAATCTCACCCTGGAGGCCGTTGCGGTCGGAGCGACAGCTGCGATCGCTGAGCTCGAACCTGTGCAGCTGTGCGATCCCCTTGCCGTGTTGGAGTCGATCCTTCGAGGTGGGAGATTCGCGGCGATCCTCGGATTGGTGGATCCGCGCGACTACCGATTCAAGACCCGCCGATACGGACCGGTGACCCTCGCCGAAGTCGACCTGCTGGCTCTGACCCTGGACTGGGTTCGAGGTGCGTCTCTCGCAGACTTGGCCGCGGCACATCTCGGCGAAGTAGACGCAGAGGACGAGCCGTTCCGGTTCGAGCAACTCAGCACCTTCCTCGCCCGCATCTGCGAACACCACCTGCCCTTCACACTCGGGACGTTGCTCGACTGGATCAGCGCCGATCTCGGCTACGACCTCCCGGCGCTTTCGGCCCACGTCCACTACGGAGTACCGCACGCCCACGGCATCGAGTTGCTCAGTCGCGGTGTGCGGTCTCGTCGGCTGGCCGTAGTGACTGGCGACGTCGCCCAGTACCTCGGACTCTCAGTCGACGATCTGAGGGAGTGGATCGCCGACCTCGGTCCGATGAACTGGCGTCAGAGCTTCGCTGCGGGGCCTGTTGAGGTCGCCGACCTCCTCCAGTTCGTCCACGATCCGGATGCTGCGATCAGTGCGGTTCTGCTGGAGGGTGAAACCAGACAGATCCAGGTGGAACCGACGATGTTGCCGCATCCGGCGACGGACGAACTGACGATAGCCGCAGCAGCCGGAGACGAGGAGCGACCCCGTCCGTTGGTAGTGGTCAACGCTGCGGGCGAACCCGTGGCGCAGGTTCGTGCAGCCGAGTATCGCCACCTCGCGTTGCTATCCGAGATCGGAGCTCAGTTGTTCGCCCAGCCCTGTGCATGGACTGCCGAAGGCCGGGTGACCAGCGTCATGATCCGTGCCTTCATCAATTGAACTGGATCGGCGGCGCCGTCGGACTACTCGGGACTCGGGTCGGGATACGGTTGGGTAGCCCGCTCGCCATCGCCGCCGTGCTCGTGGGTTCACGGCCCGCAACTGGATGGAGCGACGGCTATGCGTATCGATGACCAGAGCGAAGTCGATCCCTTCGGCGTACATAGGGCGGTCTTCATTCAGAGTCGCCGCGAGAGATCGGACATCGGCAGCCACCTCCTTCTGCGTGAGGCCATCGAGCTTGCCCACGGGCGGCGGCACCTGACGATCGTTCACGGTGACCCCCACGACATCGCGGCATCGCGGTACCTCTCTGATTTCTACGAGGAGATGCGTCGAATCGCCGCCGGCTGCGAATGGGTGCGTGTTCGGGGCAACGCCGAGTACGTCACCGTGACCGTTGGCGGACTGGCCGCAGACGAGCAGATCGCGATGTTCGAGGCCGCTGCCGCGCTCGCGAATCCAGGCGACTGGACGATCGTCGCCACGGCCGTGCCGCCGCTCAGCTGACCGAGCTGGAAGTCCGCTGCGATCGGAGTTCGTTGTAGAGCGCGGTGGTCGCCGGCGACGGTTCGACCTCGAGGTCGGCGAGGTACACGCACAGTTCCTCGTAGGCGGCGACGAGGCCTCGTGTGTTGCCAGCGTGTGCCTCGAGTCGCATCCGGAGCCGGTACAGGTGCTCGTCTCCCGGGAGTCCACGCAACCCTCGACTGATCGCGTGCCGGGCGAGGTCGTGCTGTCCGGCTTCCAGCGCGAGCGCCACGAGGCGGTCGACGGCTTGCTCGATGACGCGGGCCGCCTCGGCGACATCCTGATCACGGTGCGCCCAGTCGTAGCCGACGGCGTCGAACGGCGGACCCTCGACCATCGAGAGTGCATCGCGCAGCGCCGACATCGCCTCGGTAGACGACATCTCATCCGCCGCAGCGACGGCTCTGCGGAGCAGGTCGAGGTCGGTCGTGACACGCGGGTGCAGCCGCAGCGTGCCATGGGCGCGGTCGGCCGCTGGCATGACTGGGGTGCCGTCGTCGAAGTCACCGAGCGCCCGCCGGACTGCAGCGACGAAGTTCCACACCGTCTTCGGCTCGACGGGCTTGCCGCCCCAAAGCGCGTCCTGCGCAGCCGATGCGGCGAGCGTCCCGCCTCGGCAAGCGAGAAGCACGGCGAGGATGAGCTCGCGTCGGCCGATGTCGGGTCGGTCTGGGATCGAAGGCACACCGAGCACCCGCACGACGAGTTCCGGCCCAGTCGACTCTGTTGCGAACAACTGGCCGTCCGAGTCGGTCGAGGGTTCGGCTGATCCGTTCGACGGGGTATCGGTGGTCGTCGTTTCGGCGCCGAGGTCGACGGTGAACACGTGGGTGGTGTCCACACCGTGTTCGTGTCCGTTCACCCGATGGTTGGTGATGACGGCCTGCTCGCCGTTGGGCCGTAGTTCGTCGTTGCCGCCTTCATCTGGCGCGTGCGGTCCAAGCGCCGAGGGGTCGACGGCGTCCGGCTCGACCTCCGGGAGGTCGACGACGGCGACAGTTGCGGCGGCGATGGCAGCGGCCGTCGACGCATCGAGCCGGACCGGCGTGAAGTCGATGCCGAGCGGCTCGAGCCGAGCTGACGCCCCGTCGCCGGAGATCTCGATCCGTGCTCCACCATCCGCGATCGCGGCGCGGTCCGATGCCATCACGAGCGCTGCACCTCGCCGCGGCAAGAACGTGGCACCAATGGGCCCTTGGCAGCCTCTCGCGACGATGACGGTGGCCTCGATGGGCGCTCCGCCTCCAACGCGTGCCCGGAAGGTGTCGGCTCGTGAGTCGTGCCGGATTGCTGCGCCGACCGAGTCGATGGCGTTCGCTGCTGACTCGATCGCTTCCGTGATTGTCTGCACTGTCAGACGATGGCGAGGAGCGACGAGGGGATCGACGTCGATGTCGACGATCGAGACGTACGCGTCGGCGAGATCGTTGCCACAGGCGAGCTCGAGTGCGACGGAGCGGAGAAGGCCAGCAGTGCAGTCGCGAGGACCGGTGACGGCGAGGGTGCCGAAGGCCTCGAGGTCGATGAGGAGTTGGCGTCCTTCACGCTGGCCGATGGTGACCAGTGCGGGGATGCCTGCGGGGAGTTCATCGGGTGGCACGGGACTCTCCGGGTCGTACTCCAATCGCCACGCCCACCCGCCGTCGGCGGCGCGCCATGCACCAACCGTTGGCGAATGCTGCGGCGCGTCCCAGAGGATCTCGATGCCGGCCTCTTCGGAGAGTTCGACGGCCAGAGGAGCGCCGGTGACCTTGCGCGGGTCGAGGTCTCGTATCACCGTGGCCATCTGCTGGCCGGCCCATCGGACCAGTGGGACATCGGCCGCTGCGACGACAGCGATCTCGGCATCGCTCGGGATCACTGCAGCAGCCGCTGATCCACGAGTCGCTCGCCGACGCCTGAGCCACCGCAACCGAAGCGCGAGCCCGGTGCTCAGCGCGGTGGCTCCAGCGAGCCCGACGAGGATCGGGGCTGAACCTCCTCCATTGCCGCTTGTCGCCGCTTCCGTGTCGGTGAGCGTGGTCGGCACCGTCACGGCTGGAGCCGGCGCTGCGGTTGGCGGCTGGGGCTGCGGGGTCGTTGTACTCGGAGCCGGGGGTGTAGCTGTGGTCGGCGGTGGGGTGGTGGTCGTAGGGGTGGTGGCCAGCGAGTCGTCGGTCTCGCCGACCTCCGTCGTCTGCTCGGGCTCGGCTGGAGCATCGACCGGCTCCGCCACACTGGGCTCTTGCGTCGCCGGGATGACGAGGTTCCAACCCACGACGATGAGGTTGGGGTCGGTGAGTCGTCTGCCGTCGGGTTGGATGCGGTCGGAGTTGGCGTCGAAGAGCTCTGGGTACCGGGTTGGGTCGCCCAGGTACTGGTCGGCGATCGAGGACAACGTGTCGCCTCGTTGCACGACGTGTACGACGTCTGCTGCCTCTGTCGTGTCGCTCGGCGACTGGGGTGTCGGAAAGTGCGCGACGCTGGGCAGGCGCAGCTGCCAGCCCGGCACGATCAGCTCGGGATTGGTCCACGATCGACCGTCTGGCTGGGGGAGTCCGCGGTTGATTTCGTACAGCTCGCGCCACCGCAGCCCATCGCCCAGATGTGCTTCGGCGAGGCTCCACGGGCTGTCGCCGCGTTCAACCTCGATCACGGGAGCCGCGTCCTGCGGGATGCCCGGTGGGGCGAGCCCCTCTGATGCGCTGGTGTCGGCGACGACCCCATCGGGGGCGATGGTGATCGCGATGAGATGACCCGGTTCGGGTGACTCGTGCCCGAACGAGGACGCGGTGGCGCCGGACGCGTTGGCAGCTGTGGCTCGGGGGACGGAGGCGTACGAGGGCCCCGCGCTCTGGAGCAGGCTCAACATCAGGAGGACCCCGGCGACCAGTGTTCGAGCGGATCGTTGGAATGGCCAGGCGAAGGCGATTCGCGGTGCTTGGAATCCCCGGATGCCGGCGACGAACTCGACGACCACTGCAGCAGCGAAAGTCGCCCATGCGACCCACGCCGCCAACGTGAGCACGACAAACACCGTCGTGTCCGAAACGGCAGTGTCGCTGAGTCGGTCCCACCAGTCGCCGCTCGGTGAACCGGGCAGGCGGCCCCACGACGAGAGGAGAACGGGCAGTCCGACGAGCAAGGCTGCGAGTGCAGCGAGGCTCGCCACTCCGCGAGTGAGCGCTCGCAGGCGATTCATGGCAACTCGACCTTCACGATGTTCACGGTCGAGGTGGCCGTGAAGCTGGCGGTCTCCGCGCCGGCGAGGCGGAGGAGTTGGAGGCTGGTCGCGCTGGTGACCGTGACCGTGATCGTTTCGTCGGTGATCGCGACGGTGCCGGTTGCGCCGTGTGCGGCGAGGTAGTCGAGTGCGGCCCGTTCGGCTGCGACGGGGTCGAGAACTGTGAGCCCCTGCACTGCTGAGGCTGAGTCGAGTTCCTGTGCTCCAGCGCGGGCGGCGGAGCTGGCCAAGGCGAACGCGTCGCTTCGGGCACGGAGCATAGTGCCGCCGTCGATGACGAGGCCGATGATCAGCACGCACGCGACGGTTGCGCTGATGGCCCAGACGGTGACCGAGCCTCGGTCGTCGTGGACGTCGAAGCGTCGACGTTGGTCAGTGGCGATCATGGCGTCCGCTCCCGGAACGCGTCGCGGACCTCGCTCGCCGATCCCGAGATGGTGAGGCTGCCGGGGAGAGGGAGCACGGACGCTTCTTGCAGGTCGGCCGAGCAGGTGACCGTCACTTCGATCACGTCATCGGCCACCGACGCGCTCATGGACATCGAACGGCACGACGCCGAGCCGACGTCGAGCGTCTCGGCGACGGCTCGTTCCACGTCAGCGAGCCGGCTCTGTGGGTCCCGAGCGATCGACAGGTCTCGTGCTGCCATCCGTGCCGCAGCGTCGACGTCGGCGCGGGCGTTGCTGACCCGCCCGACGGCGATCACGCCGAGGAGTAGCAGCCCGAAGAGGGGAGCGAGGATGACAAGCTCGACGGACACCGAGCCGCGATCGGATCGTCGGGCGCTCATGGCTCGATCCGCTCTGTCGGTGCGTCAACGGTGACGGACACGGTGAACGAAACGCCGGGCAGGATCGACACGACCCGGCCCGAGACGGTCACGGATGACACTGCCGCGGTGCGGGTTGCGTCGACGTTGCGGTTCTCGAGTCCCCCGCCGGATTGGTCGAGGAACTCGGACGCGACGTCGATGCCCTCCGACGGTGATCCGTTGATAGTGCGGACGTGGTCGAGCCCGTGGCGTGCGGCGGTCTGCGCGACCGCGCGGGTGTGGTACCAGACGCCCACCTGCACGACCATCAGCAAGAGCAGCACCATCGCGGCGGACGCGATGACGAACTCGACCGTCGACGAGCCTCGGTCACGTGGTGACCTTTGCTCGACGGGGATGTCGGAGCGCGTGTGTTCGTCAAGCGGCGGATCGAGTCCGCGGCCGTTGCGATGCCGTCGCACCGCTGGCCCTGTCAGAGCTCGAGACCGGCGATCTTGATGTCGACGGCCGCTGCAATTGCTGCCATCGCTGCGATGGCGATGGCCGCGGCGGCCGCGACGATGATCACCTTCTCGACGATCTCGCCGCGCTCCGCCTCCTCGGCGGCGCGTGCTCGTGCTTCGATGAGTTGTGCCTGGAACCAGACGATGATCGCTGTCATTGCTGTTGCCTTTCTCCGTACCGGGGTTGTGAGCCGGCCTTTCTGTCATTGGAAGAGGACATAGATCGCGGGGAAGCCGAGGAAGATCATGAAGCCGAGGAGCAGGAGGGTCGCCGGGATGCCCATGCGCTCGGTGATCGACGCTGCGTCTCGTTCGGCGTTCGCGGTGAGTCGTTCGCGAATCGACTTCGCTTTGGACGAGACCGTGTCGCGCACGGCGGCGCCTTCGTCGCCGGCGAGCGACAGGGCTGCGGCGAGTTCGGTGAGGTCGGTGAGGTCGCATTCGTCGGCGAGACGCGCGACCGCTTCCCACGGCGTCTCGCCACGGACGTAGCCCGTCCGAAGGGTCGCCTGCAGTTCTGCGAACGGCCAGCCATCGCCGGCCGCGGCAGCGGTCTGGATCGAGGCGTCGATACCACGCCCGCTCGCCAGGCACATGCCGGTCACATCGCAGAACGAGCCCAACGCATGGGAGAACATGCGTCGACGTTCGGTCGCTTGCGTACGGACGGTGCGAACCGATGAGAGCCCGCCGATCGCACCGCCGGCAACGGCGAGCCAGAAGGGGATGCCGATCGGGAGGTGGACGCCGACCAGGTAGCCGCCGGCTGCGACGACGGGTGCCCAGAGGAAGCCACACAGCGTGTAGACGACGATGAGCGCGGCCTGTTCGTCTGGGGCTCGGCGGAGCACGCGCAGGTCGGTGCGCATCGAGGCGATGACGCGCTCGACCGGGCCGAGCCGACGTGCCCACATCCCGACGCGCACGTCGACGTTGTCGCGTTCGGGGGCGATCTCGATCACTGGCTGACCGAGGCGGGTGAGGGTCTGGGCGAGAGGTGGTCGAGCCGGCGACCATCCACTCCAGATCAGCCACAGACCACTCCCGGTCGCAGCACCTGCGAGGACGACGGCCGTGAGCGCGCTCACGCGGCACCACCTGACGCGTTGGTGAGGAACCGCGGCACCGGGTTGGAGCGGCCCATCCGATGCATCCACCACAGACCGGCCGCCCAGTAGAAGCCGACGGCCGCAAGCACGACCTGACCCACTGCGCTGTCGTAGGGCTCGAGGTAGCGGCGGGAGAACACCGCAAGCAGCCCGACGAAGCCGCCGATGATCAGCGCGGTGTACTTGAGCGCTGCGCGAGGGCGTTGACGGGCAACGGAGATGCGCCGATGCGACTCGGCCTCTGCGTAGGCGGCGGCAGCGAGATCGGCCAGGACCTCCCGTACGCGCCTGCCGCCAGTCGTCGACGTCAGCCGTAGCGCCGTGACGACGAGATCGCCGAGCGGATGGTCCAGATCACTGGCGAGGTCGTCGAGCACGTCGCTGAGCGGCTCGCTGGAGAGTCGCTGCGCCATTCGCTGAATCTCGGGACGGATCGCAACGGGCGCCGCTGCGGCGGTCGCGACCAGGACCCCCTCGACCCCTCGCGCGGTGCCCATCGAGTCGCGCAGCATCTCGGTCCACAACGCAATGGCCTCGGTGCGAGCCTCGTGACGCTCGCGATCTGCTCGACGGGGCATCGCCGCGATCGACCATCCCGCAACGGCGGCACCGATCGCAGCGACGGGCCAGCGCGTAAGCACGAGCACCAGCAACCCCGCGCCGACGGCTGCGATCACACGATCGCGCTCGAGCAGGGCGCTTGCGCGGGCATGGGCCTGGCGTTCGGTCTTCACCACGGGCACCGGCCGCCACGAGCTCATCGCCAGCCAGAGCCCTCCGACGACGAGCGCTCCGCACAGGGCTGCGAGCGCGGTCACCATGCACCCCGCTCATGGAGCGACGGGTCGTAGCCGTGGGCCACGAGTTCGTCGAGCAACCTGACGGGGATGGGTGAGGTCGGGTTCGGTGTGGCCACCCCGTCGGGGCCGGCTCCGAACCAGACATCGGTCACCACCTGTGCGGTGTCCGGGTCGTAGTGGTCGACATGTCGGATCTCCGAGACCACCCGTCGGCCGTCGCGGGTCTTCGAGAGGAAGACGACTGCGTCGAGCGCGAGCGACGCGAGTTGCATCACATCGCCGGTCGCCCAGTCGCGTCCTCCTGCCCGGGCGTAGACCGACATGCGAGGGAAGACCGACCACGACGAGTCCGCATGGATCGTGCACATCGAACCGGCGATGCCTTGGCTCATCGCCTCCAACATGTCGATGACCTCGGGGCCGCGAACCTCCCCGACCACGATGCGATCGGGCGTGAACCGCTTGATGGTTCGTGACAGGTCGGCGAGCGTGATGCCGCCGACCCCCTCACTGTTCGGCGGCCGTTCGAGGAACACGAGAACTTGGTCGTGACGCTCGGGCATCCGGTCGAGGTGCAGCTCAGGCTCCTGCTCGAGTACGACCACGCGCTCGGATCGCTCGCAATCGTGCAGCAGCGCCCTCAGCAGCGTGGTCTTGCCGACGCCCTGCCCGCCGCAGATCAGCAGGTTCCATCGAGCGCTGACGAAGGCCTTGAGCAGTGAGGCGACCCCTCGGTCGTACATCCCCCTGCGCACCAGATTGTCCTGGTCGGCGTCGACCAGGAGATGACGGCGAATCGTCAGGTAGGGCCGAGGCGTCACCCATGCCGCGGCAGCAAGACGCGAGCCGTCGGGAAGCTGCAGATCGAGACGCGGATGCGCCGGCGTGAACTCGCGTTCCATGTGACCACCGCGCCGCGCGAGCGCCTGGATCATCGCGATCAGCTCAGCGTCAGATGCGGCGATCGGTGCAGCACGTTCGACGACTCCATCGATCGTGACGAGCCGCACGTCATCGCAACCATTGACGTGGAGGTCGGTGACATCGCGACGTTCCAGCAGCCGATCGATCGCCGGCGCAGTGGAGAACGCGGCGGCGAGGACCGATTCGGTGATCTCGTCCTCTTCGACCTCGGAGATCTGTGGCTCGCCGAGTCGCAGCGCGGTTCGCGCCCGAACATCGAGCTCGCGCCGAACGATCGCCCGTGCCATCTGCCGCTGATCGGCCTCGTCGGGTGGCCGCCGGCCCTCGTCAGAGCATCGGCGCAGGTAGTCGCCGATCTCGTCCGCGACGAGTCTCCGCAGCGTTACCTCGACTCGTTCCACACCCAGGTCAGGCACGAGCACCCACCTCCTCGGGCGCCCATGCGGCGAGAGCATCGACGAACGAGCGGATCGATCGACCGTGCGCCGAGCGACGCCACCACCGCGAAGCGCCCCCCGTGACCAATGCGTGTGCTCCCCGCGGATCCCACGCGATCGAGCCCACAACAGGAACATCGAGTTCGCCAGCGATCTCCTGCGGGCTGTATCCACGGTCGCCGACCAATACGGCGACGACCGGCATGCCGAAGGAGTCCCGCAACGTCGCGACGACCCCACGGCTATGGGCGACACCCCCGAGCGTCGGAGCGAGCGCCACCACGACCACATCGCATCCGGCAAGGCGCCGTGCGGTCGACTGAGTGCGGCTCCACCGTCCACCATCGAGCACGACAGAACTGTCCTCGCCCCGCATGGCAGCGGCGAGCCGATTGCCGATCGCCATCAACGTGGACGCCGCCTGCTCACCACCAGTCGGAGCCAGCACGACCCGCAAGCCGGGATGGGCCTCCACCGCGTGGTCCGCGAGCACGCCGGACGGATCTGCTGTGTGGCGCAGCACCCCGGCGACCCGGATGAGCCCGGGCTCACCGACCGGCCCCAACCAGCACTCCACGTCACCACCGGACGGATCGAGTTCGACGGCGATCGCGTCCATGATCGCTCCGGCGCCGAGCGCCAGCGTCGTCACACCAGGTGACCCCTTCGCACTGACCAGCCCCAGACGCATCGTCACTCCCCGAGGACCACGATCGTGACCCGACGGTCGGCGGCAGCGGCCGAGACACGTGCGGCATCAGCTCGCGCGACGACGACCTCGACGGGGCGGTCACCACTCGACGAGACCTCTCCGCCGATTCCGGCGATCCAGCCCGGCACCTCGGCGACGGTGCCGTTCGTGCCGGCGGCCGGCCGAACGACCACCGAGACCTGCGCCCCACGATTCATCCCCGTCGTCGGCGAGTCGCCCGGTCCCACCAGAACACCGATGACGGCCTCGTCGGTCGCGACCAGCCGGTCGCCATAGGGTAGCAGTTGGCCGTCGACGAGCAGTGCGCCGGCGACGATGTCGGTGGAGGCAACTCGACCGACGAGATCGTCGAGCCGTGATGCCGGAATCGACGAGACGTCCGTGTCCTCCGCGATCGTGACGACCTTGAGATCGCTCCGCTCGATCACATCGAACCGGGCGACGTCCGACGCAACAGCCAACACTTCGACTCGATCGTCGGCCGAGAGGTAGAGCGAGGCGAACAGCCAGCCACCGACCACCGCAGCGAGCACCCCTCCGCCGATACGACCCCATCGCCGACGCACCGGATCCTTCTTCTGCGCGACCATGGTCGCCTGTCGCGCAGCACGGCTCGCCGAGTCCGGCGACGCCGATCCGTTGCGTCGAGTCATCGTCGTACTCATGGCGTTGCCCCACCTTCGATCACGGTCTGAACCTCGGCTACTGGTCGCGGCACGTCGGTCGAGCGCGTGACCGCGGCCAGCGACCCAGATGCGCCAGTCGTCGCCGTCCACGAGATCGTCCACGACACCGACGCCTGCCCCGGCCACGCCGATGGACGACCGTTGGCTCTGGTACGGGTCGTGTAGGTCCACGTGCACGCGCCGGGTGAGCTGGCCTGTGCCTCGGGCGTACCAGCGCTCGGCGTGAAGCGCGTCCCAGAGCCGGCGCACTGCACCGTCGGCGCCCCTGGCTCGCCTGGCCGGAACGTCAGTTGTGGCGTGGCGGTGACGGTCACGCAGAGCCCGCCGGCGCACTCGGTCTCGGTGACAACACCGGTCCAGTTGACGACGGCGACGAACGCCGGCACCCCGAGGATCGACGCCGTCCCCGCTGGCGGTGACGACTCGACGACGGGTTGCGGCAGCTCACCGACCAGTCGGCCCCGCGCGATGGTCGCCAGCGTTCCGGGCGTTGCCGCGATCACCCACCGAAAGTTGAAGGTGGTGCGGCCATCGGCGCACTCCCAGGATTGCCACACGACGTCTACGCCTTCGGGCGGACGCTCGAGCCCGAAGTCGCCGTAAATCGTTGGGTCGTCGATGTCGTAGCCGAGATTGACCCAGTAGCACTCGGGAGGCGGACCACCACCCGAGCTGCCAGGCGTGCCTGGGGTGCCGGGTGTTGCCACGTCCCACTCGATGCAGTAGCCGCGAGGTGACCACTCGACGCACTGGGTCACGTCCTGAGCAGTCACCGTCGTCGGCGCCAGCACCAACAGCGCGATTGCCGCCCCGAGGGCAACGACACGCGTGTGCGCGCGCATCACGAGTCCCCGGGCCGCGGGCAGTCATCCGGCGGCGCCTCAGTCAGATCGCGAAGCAGCCAGTCGTCATCGACCCGTACGACTACGACCTCGCCGCCACTCACCCCACCTTGCGACTCGAGCGCCGCGCCGGTGCCGTCGACGATCTGGATCGAGGTGACGGTGCACACCTTCGCCACCGCCTCGGTCTCGCCGCGAAGTTCGACGATCTGAACGGTCGAGTCGTACATCACGCCTCGAGGTCCGGGTCGGTAGAAGCGGCCGGCGGCGGCCTCACTCGTCCAGAAGCCGAGCGCGCCGTTGGCGAAGGTGCTGTCCTGTGGGAACAGCCCGAGGTAGCGACGTACCAACTCGTTGCCCGGGTCCGATGCGACGTTGGGATCAGCGAGGATCTCAGCGACGACAGCGTCGTAAGAGTCGACCAGCTGCTCGACGATTGGCTTGAGGGCCTCGTTGGTCAGGGCGGTACTCGGCGCTGACGTCGATGGAGCCGGGGATGTCGACGGAGCACTCGAGGTTGTCGGTGTCGTAGTCGGCGCGGCCGTCGACGACGGTGCAGCGGTGGGCCGAACCGTTGTGGTCGGCCCAGCCGAGTCGGTCGTCGAACCGCCGCCAGCGTCGCCCGAACACGCACTCGCCAGCACACCGAGCGCCAGCACGACTGCTACGAGTCGATCTCTCACCATGGGACCATCACCCCCACCACGAAGCCGAGCGCGAGGCCCGGCACGAACGGAATGGTCGGCTGCACGGGCGCGAGGTGCCGACGAGTCCCACGGACGATCACGGCGGCAACGCCGCCGATCACGCACGCCACGATGATCATGACCGCACCTGCACGCCACGAGATGGCAGCGGCCGCGGCGAAGGCAATGACCGTGACCTTCACGTCGCCGAACGCGATCGCTCCCGGCAACGAAAGCCACAGCGAGACGAGAAGGACCGCCACCAGCGCGGCCCCGACGAGGGCTCGAAGCGGCGGACCCCAATCGTCGTGCCACCATGCTGCGCCGATCATGGTGGCTGCAGTCAGACCCGCCAGCACCTGCATTTGCGTCGCAGGCAGCCGGTGGGCGGCCGCGTCAGTCGTCGCGAGCGCCGCAAGGCCGGCGCCAGCGATGAGCGAGGTGAGGGCGGGTGCATTGGGTCCTGCGCTCAGGGCAAGGATCGCGGTGATCGAGGCCGCGGCGGCCGAGGCCCAGGAGGCGCGGCGGTCGTGCCGCCGGCGGGCCGGGAGGGTCAGCGCTTGGCCAGGTCCCATCTCTGGCCCCACCTGAACTGGACATATCGGCGCGTCGGAATGGCGCGCTGGGCGGAGGTGTCTCGTCTGCACACCAGGGAACCCACCCCGGTCGGGTCAAAGGCGCGACAACTTGGTCGACGGACTCGGCTTCCGGACCGCGGCGGGCTGGTGAACGGTCCCCGCAGTCCGAGGACTGCACTCCGATCGAGTTGGCTGAGCATCGTCGCTCTTCCCCCATCCCGACCGCCGCGAGAGCGACAGCTGAGAACAGATAGTACTGCGCAAAACTGCGCCCGCAAGAAAATCTCTGAACAGGTAGTTCTTGGTTCTCGACAGCTTCGCCTATGGTGGTCCGGATGACCTACGCCGCAGATGGGCAGCGGCGACGGGGTCGCCCGCCGCGTATCAGCCGCGACCACATTGTCGATGCTGCCTGCGAACTCGGAATCGAGAACCTCACCATGGCCGCAGTGGCCGAACGCCTCGGCGTCACTCACCAGTCCCTCTACGGGTGGGTGCAGGATCGCGATGAGCTGATCGACCTGGTGTCCGACCGCCTCATCAGACGGATCGAGATCCTCCCGCCAGCCGACCCGGCAGATTGGCGCGACTCCCTTAGGGCCTACGCCAACGACCTGCGGCGTCTCGCCGTAGAGGTGCCAGGGTTCGCCGTCGCTGGCCTTGGCCGCTTCCGGGCCACCGATGGCTTCGTAAAGCTCAACCACGATCTCGTCCTGATGCTCACCGAGGTCGGCTTCGAGCCAGCGCTCGCTCAGCGGGTGTATGAGACGCTGAACACGGTGCTCCTCGGCTGGTCCGCCCGCGAGGGGGCGTTAGTTGCGACCGGTAGAAGCGTCCGTGCCGAGGATCTGGCGGGTCTTGACGCAAAGATCGGGGCATCTGAGCGGCGATGGTCGACGATGCGGCTGGCGCTGGACGAGGCGGATTCAGCGGCAGATGAGCGCTTCGAGTTTCTCATCCATACGTTCCTTGCCGGGCTTCCTGATCCTCCCCTCCGGCGAGATGCAATCGGCGCGCCGTCTGTTCTTGATCTGACGTCAACTGACGAGGTTGCGCCTGTGCTGACGGAACGAGTCTGATCTGGGGTCGAGAGCCATGTCCCGGCGAGTCGTCAAGCGCACTCGCAGGACTTTCTGCGGCGAGAACCGGACCCTGTCACACCCCATTCCTAGGATGTTGAAAGACGGTCGCCCAGTTGAGGCGCTGACGATGGGCCCGGGAGTGAGCTTCGAATGCAGGTGGTGACGTGACATTGCTCAACGCCGACGTCGTCGTGCCCGAGTTGGGGCAGGTCGTGCGATGCCGGGATCGCGTGTGGGCGGTCAATGATGTGGCGCCCTCGTCGCTGCCGGCCGACCCGATCGCCGGTACCCGACCGCATCACCTGGTGCGGATGTCGTCGTTGGAAGACGACGGGTTCGGCGATGAGCTGACCGTCATCTGGGAGATCGAGGCTGGGACGGAGGTCATCCCGCATCAGGAGCTTCCTCGTCCGGTGCCCGGGCGGCTCGATGCGCCGGAGCGCCTTGACGCGTTCCTCGATGCCGTTCGTTGGGGTGCGGTGGCGACCGCAGATTCTCGAGCGCTCCAGGCTCCATTCCGCTCGGGCATCACGATCGAGGACTATCAGCTCGACCCGGTGGTGCGGGCGCTCGCCATGCCACGGGCGAACCTTCTTATTGCCGACGATGTCGGTCTCGGCAAGACGATTGAGGCGGGCCTGGTCGTCCAGGAACTGTTGCTCCGGCATCGTGCGCGCACCGTGCTGGTGGTGTGCCCGGCCGGCTTGTGCGTCAAGTGGCAGGAGGAGATGCTCGATCGATTCGGGCTCGAGTTCCGGATCGTGAACACCGACGCGGTTCGGCAGCTCCGACGTGACCGGGGTGTCGGCGCGAACGTGTTCACGTCGTTCCCTCGGCTGATCGTGTCGATCGACTGGTTGAAGGACACTCGAGCGCAGTCGCTGCTCGATGAGGTGCTGACCGGTGTCGACCACCGACGGGCGCCTCGCAAGTTCGACTTGCTGATCGTCGACGAGGTGCATTCGATCGCCCCGCCGGGTCGCGGCCGCTACGCGGTGGACTCGTTGCGGACGAAGGCGATCAAGCGCCTCGCCCCGCATTGTGAGCACCGGTTGTTCCTGTCGGCGACTCCGCACAACGGGTACAAGGAGAGCTTCACTGCGCTGTTGGAGCTCCTCGATCCGCAGCGGTTCGCACGGGGGGTTGACCCGAATCCTGAGCAGCTCGCCCGGGTGTTGGTTCGTCGTCTCAAGCGTGATCTCCGCGAAGAGTTGCCGCCGAAGCCCGATGGGTCGCCCCGGTTCCCTGAGCGTCGGATATTGGCGATGCCGGTCGACTACCCGGCCGACGAGCGGGACGCACACGGGCTGCTCGACCGCTATGCCGAGCTGCGTCGTGGCCGTCACACGAGCGGTTCGAAGCGGTCGGCTGCCGACTTCGTCACGTTGCTGTTGAAGAAGCGGTTGCTGTCGTCGCCGGTGGCGTTCGCGAACACGTTGGCGCAGCACCGTGACACGTTGGCCAAGCAGGCCAAGGCGCAGGCTGCGGCGTCGGACGCGCAGCTCGAGGCAGCGTGGGAGCGCAGCAGTGATGAGTCGACCGACGACGAGGGCGGTGAGCTGGTCGCCGAGGTGCTCGCGACCGCGTCACGTGGACAGGCGCCGCTGAGCGTCGAGGAGGAGCAGATCCTCAAGGAGCTGAGCGGATGGGTGGAGGCCCGCCGCAACCGACCCGATGCTCGCGCCGACGCTCTCATCGAGTGGCTCACCGAGACCTGCCGCACGACTGGCGGCGGGTGGAACGACGAACGGGTAATCATCTTCACCGAATACCGCGACACACAGAAGTGGCTCGTCGATCTGCTCCTCACCCACGGCTTCGGCGGTGATGGCGGCGAGCGGATCGCCACCTTGTACGGGGGCATGGACGAGGACGACCGCGAGCGCACGAAGAACGAGTTCCAGGCCCGCCCCGATCGGTCGCCAGTCCGGATCCTCGTCGCCACCGACGCGGCGTCTGAAGGCATCGACCTGCAACGCCACTGCTGGCGGATGGTGCACTGGGAGATCCCGTGGAACCCGTCGCGGCTCGAGCAACGCAACGGCCGCGTCGACCGTCACGGCCAACCGAACCCCTTCGTCGAGATCCGCCACTTCGTCCCCGAGGGGTGGGAGGAGGACCAGTCAGCGTTCGCGACCGAGCTGAGTTTTCTGTCGAGAGTGGCATTCAAGGTTGAGCAGATCCGCGACGACCTCGGGTCGGTCGGCGCGGTGCTGGCCGATCAGGTGGGCGACGCGTTGCTCGGTCGACGCACCCGACTCGACGACGCAGCGATCGACCAGGCGCGTTCGAAGCCCGGCACCAAGGTGCTCCAGGTGGAGCGGCGTCTGCGCGAGACGTTGGCCCGCTGCCATGAGCAGCTCCAGGCATCCATCGAAGAGTTCGGGTTGACGACCGAGCGGATCGAGCGGGTCGTCGCCACCGCGCTCGACCTCGCTCGACAGCCTGCTTTGCAGCCGACCGAGGCGGTTGGCGAGTTCCGACTGCCGCCGCTGGGCGGGTCGTGGCAACGAACCTCGGAAGGCATGACCGATCGGCTCTCGGGCGACGAGCTGCCGTTCACCTTCGATCGCGATCTCGCTGCGAACCGTGACGATGTGGTGTTCTGCCACCTCGGGCACCGACTCGTCACCCAATCGCTGCGCCTGCTCCGGGCCGAAGTGTGGACAACGGGCGGCACCGGAGGTCTCGCACGCGTCACCGCCCGGCCGGTGGCGCCTCTCCCCGAAGTCCTCGAATCCGGCGACGTCGGGGTCCTGTGTCACGCCCGACTCGTGATCACCGGCGCCGACGGCCACCGCCTGCACGAGGAACTCGTGGTCGCGGGCGGTCGCCTGCGCCGCGGCCGATGGAGCCGCATCGACACGCTGCGCGATCTCGACGCCCTGCTTCGGACGGCCGGCGACCAGTCGATCGACACCAGCGAGCTCGCTGAAGCGGACCGGTGGTGGGAGAGCGTCGTCGAACCAGGACTCAACAGCGCGCTCGAACGACGTGCCGAGACCGTGCAGGAGTCCAAGCGCCGCGAGCTCGCCGAACGCGCTCAGGCCGAGGCAGATGCCGTGCGGGCGGTACTCACCGACCTGCAACGTCAAATCGCCGCCGACCTCGACACACTCGGCGCTGAACGCGCCGAACAACTCAGCCTGTTCACCGCGCCAGAACGCGAGCAATCGCAACGCGACATCGATGCGCTCCGCCGCCGCCTCGACGAGATCCCCGACGAGATCGAACGCGAAGTCGAAGCGGTGCAGCGACGCTTCACCGACCCGGACTGCCACATCTTCCCGGCAGCAGTCACCCTGCTGATCCCCGAGGAGACGAACTGATGGCGCGGAACCCTCGACGCGGCCCGACGCCGGCAGCGAGCATCGACGACTGGCTGAACCTCGTCGACCCCGACGGCGCCTTCCTCACCCCAGGCCAGCTGAGAGCTGTGTTCCCGCATGGCTTCGACCCCATGCCCGCCGATCAGCGCGCTGATCTTCGGGCGCAGGTCGCCGACGCCACCACCGACCCAGGCACGAGGGCCGCGCTTCGCCAATGGCTCCTCGCAACCGTGCTCGAATGGGGCGACCAACTTGCGGAGGGGCAGCAACTCCCAGCCACCTCGCTCGTCCGAGCCGCCGAGCACGGCGTCCACCTCCGCCCCGATCAGGCGTTACTCGACGTCGACGACGCCAACCTCATCCGCCTCGCCGTGTTCGTGTGGCCGAACGGCACACGACTCGATCGGCGCCCCGACGTCGCGGTCGCCGGCGACACCTGGCCCGCGAGCCCTGTGCAGCGCGCCGAGACGTGGTGTCGTGAGAGCGGCGTCCCGCTCGCGTTGGTGACCGACGACGACCAGTGGGTGCTCGTGTGGGCACCGCGTGGCGCGGCCGCCGCCTCATGCCGGTGGCGAATCAGCGACCTCGCTGACGAACGCATCCTGCAAGCCGGGTTCATCTCGCTGCTCGGGGCCCGCCGATTCTTCGCCGTGCAAGCCGACGAGACGCTCGAAGCACTGTTCCGCAACGCCGCCGACGCCGAAGCAGAGATCACCAAGGGACTCGGCCTGTCGGTGCGCCGCTCGGTCGAACTGCTCGTGGCGGCGATCTCCCGTGACGACGTCGCCCACGACGGCGCAGTTCTGCGCGGTGTCCCTGCGACCGAGGTGTACGAGGCGTCCGTCACGGTGCTGATGCGGCTCGTGTTCCTGCTGTTCGCCGAGGAACGCCGACTCCTGCCGGCGGAGGACCCGCTGTGGGCCGAGTCGTACTCCGTGCTCACCCTGCGCGACGACCTACGAACCTCCGCAGTCCGCGACGGCGAAGACGCACTCGAACGCCGCTCCAGCGCCTGGCATCGACTCCTCGCCACGTTCCGAGCCGTGCACGGAGGCGTCAACCACGACCGCCTCACCCTTCCCGCCTACGGCGGCAGCCTCTTCGACCCCGACCGCTTCCCGTTCCTCGAAGGCCGCCGCGCACCCGACCACCTGATCGTCTCCGGCGTCGACCTCGGCCCAGCCGACGACGCCGTCGAAGGCCCTGGCCGGCCGGTGGCGATCGACGACCGCACCGTGCTCGCCATCCTCGATGCCCTCCTCACGATCGAGGTGAAGTCCGGCCGCACCAAGGTCGCCCAACGAGTCAGCTACAAAGCACTCGACGTCGAGCAGATCGGCCATTGCTACGAAGGCCTCCTCGACCACGGCGCCTCCCACATCGACGTCCTTGCACTCGGACTCGTCGGCCCCGACGGCGCGGAGCCCGAGATCTGGATCGAGGACCTCGGAACCCGACTCGCGCTCGGCCAAGACGTGCTGTGCGAATGGTTGTCCGACAAGGACCGTTGCGGGAGGAGCGCGTCGGCGCTCGCAGGTCTGCTCGCCAGGCGACCTGAAGGCGTCGACCTCGCCCGCCTGCGCATCGCCTGTGGACACGACGACGAGACCGTCACGAGGGTCCTGCCGTTCTGGGGGCTCATCCGCACTGACCTGCGCGGCCTGCCGATCGTGCTGCTCCCCGGTTCGCAGTACGTCACCCAAACCTCGACGCGCCGCAACATGGGGGCCCAGTACACGACCAAGGCACTCGCCGAGGAAGTCGTCCAGTACGCACTTGAGCCGCTCGTCTACGACCCCGGCCCCCAGAACGAAGCCGACCCGGAGAAGTGGCAGCTCCGCACACCCGCACAGATCCTCGATCTGCGCGTTTGCGATCCCGCCGTCGGCTCCGGCGCGATCCTCACCGCCGCTGGCCGCTATCTGGCCGACCGACTGATCGAATCAGTTGCTCGGTATGGCTCCGGCGAAGGCACATTCGCCGAGCGGCTCGCGGACCTCGCCGCCGCACCGGCAGACGAGCAGATCGTCCTGGCCCGCCGCGAGATCGTCGACCACTGCCTCTACGGCGTCGACAAGAACCCCGTTGCCGCCGAGATGGCCAAGCTCTCCCTCTGGCTCACAACCATGGCCAGAGAGCGGCCGTTCACGTTCCTTGATCACGCCATCCAGGTCGGTGACACGCTTCTCGGGATCACCGACCTCGAACAACTCCGCTGGCTCCACCTCGAACCATCACAGCGGAGGGGTGTCGGCAGTTTCGAAACCATCGCGCTTGACGAGCGTATTCGAGAAGCGGCCGATCTCGCTCTCCGCTTGCAGGAGCTTTCAATCGTCACGGTCCGCGATGTCGGTGAGAAGCAGCGCCTCCACCAGGAACTCCGTGCCAAGCTTTCTGACCTAGCCGTCATCGCAGACACGGTTGTCGGTGCGTCACTCGCGAGCGCTGGTGGTGGCACTGCAATGGAGGAGCGTCTAGGCGCACATTTGCTGCGAGTGAGAACGGCGCTAGACACTGCCAGCTCAGAACTCGAGCGGTCAGCGGCCGTCTCCGCGCTCCGAGGTGTGGCGACCAGTTGGCTGCGTACCGATCTCGCCGACGCGCCACCGGAGCCGTGGGATCGCAGATGTCTGCATTGGCCGCTCGCCTTTCCTGAAGTGTTCCTCCGGCGTCGTGCTGGCCGCTTTGATGCCATCGTGGGGAACCCGCCATTTCTGGGCGGTACTCGAATCTCCGGAGCGAATGGGGTCGCTTATCGCCACTACCTGGGTCGATACATCGCCGGGGTACGAACTGATCGGGCGGATCTCGCAGCCTTCTTCTTCCTTCGGTCAGCGGTGGTCGGCGGCACGCTCGGACTGCTAGCAACCAATACGATTTCGCAGGGTGACACGCGGGACGTGTCTCTTCGTACGTTGACCGGTAGCGCGTGGACGATCTTTCGTGCTGTCCGATCGACGCCTTGGCCGAACCAGGCCAATCTGGAGATCGCGAAGGTTTGGATGTGCGATGGGCGCTGGATCGGGGTGTTTACGCTTGATGGTCGGGAGGTCATCTCGATTTCCGACTCGCTTGACGTTTCCCGAAGGGTGCAGCTCCCACCAAACCGCCTGGCCAGCAATGCAGGGAAAGCATCGGAGGGTGTGCGACCTATTGGAACGGGATTCATGTTGACCGAGCATGACGCCAAAGAATTGCTCAAGCGGGACAATCGGAATCTCGAAGTCGTACGCCCATGTCTGACAGGCAAGGATGTCACCGACCACCCTAATCACGAAGCGAGTCGGTGGATCATCGACTTCCAGAACTGGCCCGAGTCTCGTGCAGCCCAGTTTGCGGAATGCTTCGCGGTGATCGACAGGCTGGTCAGGCCCGAGCGTCAGCGACTCAAGCAATCGGGCGAGTTTGTTCTCCGCTCGCCGCTCCCCGAGAGATGGTGGCAGTTTGCCGATCGTCGGATGCAGCTATATGAACAGATCAACGCGTTTGAGCACGTTGTCGCGATGGCCGTGGTAAGCAAGGTCGCGCAGCCGGTTCTTGTGCCAGCAAACCAGATCTTCCTGAACAAGGTTGTGGTGTTCTGTTATGACGACTTCGGTCATTTCGGCTGGCTGGCGAGTTCGTTCCACTGGTGGTGGTTCGTCGAGCACGGCTCGACGCTTGAGACCAGGCTGAGCTACACCCCAACCGATGTCTTCATGACGTTTCCTCAGCCGGTCGATGGTTCGGCAGGGTGGTTGGCTACGGAGGAGGCTGGACGCCGCCTGCACGAGAAGCGGCGCGAGGTTCTGCTTGGAGTCAACCTTGGTCTGACCAAGATCTACAACAGGGTCAACGATCCTGCAGCGCTCGATGCCGACACGGTCTTGCTACGAGAGCTTCACGTTCAGCTTGATCACTCCGTGCGCGATGCATACGGCTGGACCGACCTGGCGCTCGATCACCACCACTGGGAGACGCCGCAGGGGGTTCGCTTCACAGTGAGTCCGGCAGCGAAGGATGAGCTGCTTGATCGGCTGCTGGAGTTGAATCATCAGCGGTACGCCGAGGAAGTCGCGGCGGGCCTGCACGACAAGAAGTCGAAGAAGGCGCCGGCGAAGCGGGCGAAAGCTGTCGACGAGAACCAGGAGTCGATGCTGTGAGCACGCCCACGCCAGCCCAGCTGCGATCCGAGTTCGAACGACTGATCCTGACGGATCTGCTCGGTCCGTCGAAGCCTGACGAGGTACTGCCGGGCGTCCGCACGCCGGTGCGCGAGTGGTACCTGGTCGGGATGTTGGCGCCGAAGGGGACGATCGTCGACCCGAACCGTGGCGATGATGACGACCTGCCTGGCGACGACGAGGGCGGTGCGCCCGGCCGGGAGGGCCAGCCGGCGAAGGTCGTGCTGTTCCCGTCGTCGGTCGGGTTCACCGCTGCCGTCGATGCGTCGTGTTCGTCGTTGACGGTGTCGGCGTCGTGGGGTCGGTACGAGAAGATCCCGAATCCTGATCCGACCGCGACGGGTGCGTACCAGCGGTTGTGGCAACGGCACCCGGCTGGTGGCTCGCTGGCGATGCCGTTGCTCGACGGTGATGTCGGACCGCTGGTCCCGGATCCGTCGCAGCCTGAGGTCGTGGTGCGCGGGCGATGCCGCCGCACTGCGAACTGTTGGCTGGTGACCCTGTTCTTGGTGAACGAGCAAATGCCGGTGCGTCAGAACGTCGACGAGCGATGGCTGTTCCAGGTGGAGCTGGCCGTGGCTGCGAGCGACGGTTCGCCGGCGTTCGTCGGCCGCGATGTTGCGTTGCCGGATCGAGTGGATCACAGCGACTCCGAACTCGCCCATCTCGACTTGCTCTATCGGGAGAAGGTGGAGTTCGCCGTCGGGCACGGGGTCTCAGTGCACGCTGAGGTCGCCGAGGGTGACCCGTATCGGGCGGTGTCGGTTCGCACAGCAGTGATCCCCCGGTCGGAGGTCGCCAAGGTCGAGGCACCCGGCCCGAACGACCCAGCGTTGGACGGCGTCGAACGTGAGCTGCTGGGCGCGGTCACGTTCGACATGGAGAAGCTGGCAGGGCTCGACGGGCCGGCGGCGGCAGCGACGTTGCGACCGTTGGCGGATGCATACGACAGGTGGCTGGATCGCCAGGAGACTCGGATCGTCGGGTTGACGAAGAACCAAGCCGATGCTGCACGCACGGCGTTGAAGTCCGCACGGGACATCGCCGCTCGTCTACGGCTCGGTGTCGACCTGGTCGGTTCCGGCGGCGACGCAGCTGAGGCGTTCGCGTTCGCGAATCACACGATGTGGCAACAACGTGTCCACACGTTGGTCGGTCTCGAACGTCGCGCTGATCCCCTACTGTCTGCGGCGGACGCAGAGCTGCGGGTGCTGGCGAAGCCGAACTGGTCGTGGCGCCCGTTCCAGTTGGCGTTCGTGCTCGTGAACCTGCCAGCGCTCGTTGATCCGAAGCACGAGGAGCGCCGCCTCGATACGGGGACGGCTGACCTGTTGTTCTTCCCGACCGGTGGCGGCAAAACCGAGGCCTACCTCGGCCTGACCGCGTTCACACTGGCGATCCGACGGCTGCAGGGTGACGTTGCCGGCCATTCGGGTGAGGGTGGCGTCGGTGTGCTCATGCGCTACACGCTGCGACTGCTGACCGCGCAGCAGTTCCAACGCGCGGCCACGCTGATCTGCGCTTGCGAGGTCCGGCGCCGAGAGCTGGTCGCGGCGGGTGATCACCGGTGGGGTTCGACGCCCTTCAGGATTGGGATGTGGGTCGGTGGTTCGGTGAGCGCGAACAAGACGCAGGACGCGGCGCAGGCGCTCGATGATCTGAAGCAGACCGGGTGGGCGAAGGGCGCGAGCCCGACATCGCTGGTGGCGTGCCCGTGGTGTGGTCGCGAGCTCGACCCGAAGACCGATGCGAAGGTGCATCCTCATCTGTGGCGCACGTTGATCACGTGCGGTGACCCGAAGGGGCAGTGCCCGTTCACGGCTCGCCGGTCTGACGGCGAGGGCCTTCCGGTAGTGACTGTGGACGAGGAGATTTACCGGCTGCTGCCGGATCTGGTGATCTCGACGGCGGACAAGTTCGCTCAGTTGCCGTGGCAGGGAGCGACCACCTCGCTGTTTGGCCGGGTGACGCGCAAGTGCTCGCGTCATGGGTTCCGTTCGGGCGACCTCGACGTGGTCGGCGACCACAAGGAAGCGAACTCGCACCCGGCCGCCGGAGGCCTGCCGGCAGCGTCGACGAGTGACTGTCTGCCACGTCGCCCTCCGGACCTGATCATCCAGGACGAGTTGCACCTGATCGCCGGGCCGCTCGGGTCGTTGTTCGGCCTCTACGAGACGGCGATCGATGAACTCGCGTCGTGGACGGTCGACGGGGTCGAGTGCCGCCCGAAGATCGTCGCCTCGACAGCGACGATCCGCCGCGCCGAGCATCAGACGTACGCATTGTTCTGTCGCCGCTTGGCCGTGTTCCCGCCGCAGGTGATCGATGCCGGGGACTCGTTCTTCGCCGTCGAACGCCCGCTGTCGGAGAGCGCCGGTCGCCTGTATCTCGGCGTGTGTGGTATGGGTCAGCGGTTCAAGTCGGTCGCCACCCGCGTGTACACGACCGTGTTGGCCGCAGCGCAGGTGATGTACGAGAAGCACGGCGCAGCGGCCGATCCGTGGATGACGACCGTCGGCTACTTCAACGCACTGCGCGAGTTGGGCGGTATGCGCCGCATGCTCGACGACGAGGTCGTCAACCGCGTGCGCCGCGCCGATCGTCGCGGGCTCGCAAGCCGCTACCTCAACGACAACGACGTGGTGGAGCTCACCTCGCGGGTCACCTCGAGCGACATTCCAGCCGTGCTCGACCGGCTCGGGGTGAAGTTCACCGGCAAGAAGCCCGAGAAGGGTGAGCGGTACCCGGTCGACGTGGTGCTGGCGACGAACATGATCTCGGTCGGCGTCGACGTCCCTCGCCTCGGGTTGATGGTCTGCTCCGGACAACCGAAGACCACCGCCGAGTACATCCAGGCCACCAGCCGCGTCGGCCGTGACGTGTCCGGCCCCGGCTTGGTGATCACGTTGTACAACTGGGCCAAGCCCCGCGACCTGTCGCACTACGAGACCTTCGAGCACTACCACCAGACCTACTACCGGCAGGTCGAAGCACTGTCAGTCACCCCGTTCGCCCGACGAGCGCTGGACCGCGGGCTCACCGCCCTCATGGTGTCCGAGGCCCGCCACTCCAGGCCGGAGTGGAACCCGAAGCCCGCCGCGCAAACCGTGCCGGTCCATGGCGCCGACTTCGACCTCATCGCGACATCGCTGCGGACCCGGGCCCAGCTCGTCGCCAACAACGCCGCCGCCACCGCAGTCGACGAGCTCGTCGCCGATCGCCGCGACAAGTGGTCCAAGCAGCAAGCCGCTCCCGGCGTCACGCTTGCCTACGCCCGCGGGACAGGGAGCGAGGTCAACCTGTTGAAGTCCGCCGAGGCGGGGCCGTGGTCGGTGTTCACGGTTCCCAACTCGTTGCGCGAGGTCGAGGTCGGATCGAACCTGCTGCTCCGAGAAGACGACCCGTCGGACGACCCCGGTGCCGCCTTCCTCCCGCCACCCGTAGCGAGCGACGCAGACATCGACGAGGTGCCGCAGGCCGCCGGCGATGCCGATCCTGTCGACGATGCCGAAGCGGCACTCGAACCAGACGAGGTCGTGCTGTGAGCACCACGAAGGGCACCTACAACGGCCCGACCCGCGTCGGCACGATCCGGCCAAGCCAGGCGATCCACTCCTACGGCGTGGGTGCCCTGATCGACCTACCAAACCTGAGCGTGATGGTCGGTGGGCTCGACCGATGGGACGTCACCCGCCAAGCCGTGATCACCGAAGAGCGTCTCCTCTCCGCAGTGCAAGCTCGCCTCGGCCCGCAGGTCGACCGGCTGCTCGCGTTGCCGGCCGAGCCGCAGACAACGAACAACCCCTACGACGACTGGGCACGAGTCGGTATCCCCGTCTCGGTGTTCCCGCGATGGCTGCGATGCACGGCGTGCAACCGGCTGTTCCCCGTCGCGTCAGGCGCATTGAAGCTCGACTACAACGCGCACCGGATCGACAAGACGCGCTACACGCACCCGAACTGCGACAAGGCACGCCGGCCACCGCCGGCTGTGCCCGCACGATTCGTCACCGGCTGCACCAACGGCCACCTCGACGAGTTCCCCTGGGTGCAATTCGCCCACGACGGCGTCGCCGTGTGCGCGAACCCGATCCTGCGCGTGAATGACGTCGGCTCGGGCGGCCGTGCCACCGACCTGCAGGTTGCTTGCTTGACCTGTGGGGCAAAGTCGACACTCGCGAAGGCCTTTGGTCCGATCGCCAAGACGGTGATGCCCCAGTGCCGAGGCCGACACCCGCACCTCGGGCAAGTGAGCGAGGCGTGCAGCGAACAGCTCCGCACCCTCGTGCTCGGCGCCTCGAACCTGTGGTTCAACGCGTCAGTGTCGGTGCTGTCGCTCCCAGTTGGCGGCGGATCACTTGCGCAGCTCGTCTACGACAACTGGGGCGCGTTCGAGAAGATGCCCGTGAAGGAGGTGCTCATCTACGCCCTTGCCTCGGATCGTGTGCTTGCTGCCGCGTTCGCCGGGGAAGACGCTGACGAGATCTGGACAGCGATCGAGGCTCGACGCGCCGGTGGAACCCCGGCAACCGGTACCGACGTGCGAGGACCCGAGTGGGCAGCGCTCACGAAGGGTTCGGCTGGCCACACGTCCCCGCACTTCGAAGCCGAACCGATCGCGGCGCCATCGGCGTTCTCCAGCAGGCTCGCCGGGGTGACGCTCGCTCACCGCCTGCGTGTCGTCACAGCACTGTGCGGCTTCACCCGGATCAGCGCCGGCGAACCCGAGGACCTCCGAGGCGTCGCCCCGCTCGAGTCCAAGCGCAAGCCGAGTTGGGTACCCGTCGTCGAGAACCGAGGCGAAGGGATCTTCCTGCGCCTCGACGAGAACGCGGTGCAGACGTGGGAAGCCAACGCCTTCGACAACCCTCTCTTCGAAGCCATGCGCCGCGAGCATCGCGAGTGGCGATCTGCCCGGGGCCTCGACCCGACCCAGGGCTGGCCCGGCGAGAGGTACGTACTCCTCCATTCGTTGTCGCACGCGCTCATCAACGAACTTGCGATCGAGTGTGGCTACTCGTCTGCTTCGTTGAGCGAGCGGATCTACAGCCGTCGCCCTGGCGAAGGCCCCGAACCAATGGCAGGCATCCTGCTCTACACCTCCGCACCGGACGCAGAAGGAACCCTCGGGGGGCTCGTGAACCTCGGCCAAGCAACCGAGCTCGGACCGATCCTCCAGCGAGCCATCGAACGCGCTGGGCTCTGCAGCTCCGACCCGCTGTGCGCTGACCACGAACCCGACGCCGCCAACAGCTCAATCCACGGCGCCGCCTGCCACGCATGCCTCCTCGTCGCCGAGACCAGCTGCGAGCGAGGCAACCGCTACCTCGACCGCTCCAGCCTGGTTGAGACCTTCCGCCACACCGGCCTCGAGTACTTCGCATGAACCCACTCGCCGACGCAGTGGTCGCTGTCGTTGCCGAGCTCGGAGACGCACACGTCCGCAGCCTCGCCTCGGCGTACCGCTCAACCGCGTTCTACGACGCGGCCAGCGTGGCCGCGGTGCGGCAGTCACTTCCCGCCGCACATCGCGAACACGTCGACCCGCTCAACACCGCTTGGGCCGAGAACGACGGAACCTCAGGTGCTTCCATCGCTCTCGCTCTGGAGACAGCACTCGCCGCCAAGATGAGCGCCGCCACGGTCAGCGTCGACGTCGTGGTCACCGGCCCCGACTCGCCTGCAGCACCCGTCCGTCTCACATCCGAGGTCGTTCGACAGCTCATCGCCAGCGCGCAGCAGCGGGTCACCCTCGTGAGCTACGCCGCGTACCAGATGCCCACGATCATCTCAGCGCTCGACGCCGCCGTGGCTCGGGGCGTCCGGGTCGACCTGATCCTCGAGTCACCGGAGCACCTCGACGGCGGGGGAGGCGCCGCGGCCTACGCGAAGTACCGCGTGTACCACTGGCCCGCCGACCAGCGCGACCCACCCGAAGCGAAGCTCCACGCGAAGGCCGTCATCGTCGACAGCCGAGACGTGCTGCTCACAAGCGCGAACATGACCAACGCCGCCTATGACAAGAACATCGAACTCGGCCTCCTCTGCCGCGGCGGCGGCACGGCCAGTCGAGTCCAGAAGCACTTCGACGCCCTCATCGCTCGCGGCGTGCTTCGCTTCAGCTGAACACCGGAAGGAACCTCGTGGAAGCCAAGGCCCTGACACCAGTCGATCTGTTCGGTGGACGGGTCTGCTATGAGATCCCGCCGTTTCAGCGACCGTACGTGTGGACCGAAGAGGACCAGTGGCAACCCCTGTGGGACGACATCGCGCGCGTCGCCGAGGCGGTGCTCGCCACGAGTGGCGACCGAGAGGCCCTGGCGGCTCTGTCGAGCCACTTCCTTGGCGCGGTCGTGGTGAAGCAACTCCAAAGCGGGGCAGGTGACCCGGCGCGATCGTCCGTGATCGACGGGCAACAGCGGCTGACCACGCTTCAACTCGTGCTCGACGCGGCTCAGCTCGTGATGGAGCTCGCTGAGTGCGACGAGGTCGCGGAGAGCATCCACGAGTTAGTCGTCAACGACTCGAAGCGATTCCGCGGAACGCCGAAGCGCTTCAAACTCTGGCCTTCGCGTGTCGATCGGGATGCCTTCGAGTGCGTCATGGACAACGAGAAGACGGTTCCGGCATCTCTCGATGACAGCCGCATTGTGCGGGCGCATCGATTCTTTGTCGACGCGATGAAGGAGTGGGCAGCCGGTATCGACGAGGTCGGCCCGTCCAAGCGCGAGGACCGACTCGCCGCTCTCGCGACGGTGCTGCAACAACACCTGCAGATCGTCGCCATCGATCTTGCGGCCACCGATGACGACCAGCTCATCTTCGAGACGCTGAACGATCGCGGCACCCCGCTGTTGGCAGCCGACCTGATCAAGAACTACGTGTTCCAGCGTTGCGACGAAATCGGTGCCGACGTCGACACCTGGGGCGAGAAGTACTGGCAGGACTTCGACAACGACTGGTGGCGCGATGAGATCGCCCAGGGACGCCAGCTCCGTTCACGAATCGACCTATTCCTCCAGTACTGGCTCACCATGCGGGTCAAGGACGAGATCCCGACCGACAAAGTCTTCGACCAGTTCCGCAAGCACGCTCGCGAGCACCTCGAGAACGTCGTTTCCGCTGAGGCCTTTCTGTCACGTCTTCGCGCCGACGCAGACACCTTCAGAGACTTCGCTCAACTCGACCCTCGGTCGGCACAGGGCACCTTCTACGCCCGGGTGGTCGAGGCACTCGAGCTCGGCGTCTTCATCCCCCTGCTCCTCTGGGTGATCACGAACGCCCACCCCGCCTCGCCAACGCAGGCCGATCGTGCGCTCGCTGCGGTGGAGAGCTGGGCTGTTCGCCGCACGCTTCTTCGCCGAACGATGAAGGACGTCAACCGACTCGTTGTTGCGCTTCTCAAGGAACTCGATCAACATCCGTCGGAGGTAGTCGGCGATGCGACCGTGGAGTTCCTGAAGGCGCAGACGTCCGACTCGCGTACCTGGCCGTCTGACGATGAACTGGTCCGGGATCTGCCAGGGATCAAGGTGTACGGGAACATCAAGCAGCAGCGGCTCCGGGCGATCCTCGCGGGTGTGGAGTTGCAGCTGAGAACCGCGAAGCATGAGGAGGTGAGCCTCCCGGCGAAGCTCGACATCGAGCATGTGATGCCGCAAGGCTGGCGGACCTACTGGCAGGACGGAATCCTGCACGACGCCGAGGCGTGCGCAGAGCGCGACCATCGCGTCAACACGATCGGCAACCTCACGTTGGTCACCAAGAGTCTCAACAGCACGCTCTCGAACCGCCCGTGGACCGATGACGACGCCGTTGCGACACCGGGCGCTGGGGAGGACAAGGGTCTGGGCAAGCGATCACTCCTCAACAAGTACAGCGTCCTTGCGCTCAGCCGCCCAATCATCGACGCGCACCCCGCTGAGTGGACCGATAGTGACATCACCGAACGATCAAGGGCCGTGGCGGCAACGATCGCGAAGGCTTGGCCGATCGGATGACGCTGCTCCACGAGCGGTCGTCCGCAGCTCCCGGCACTGCGGAGGCGCCACTGGCGAGGCACGTCTTGAAGAGCGCTAGGCAGAGGTCACGCCGGCGATCTCGGGAGCAGCGTCAGTAGTGGCCGGGTACTACCGCACTCCGGACCGTGGCTTCCAGTTGTTCGCGTCCGCCGGTTCGCCGGCGTGGCGCGATCCTCAGGTCGCTGCGCTGGGAGCGGTGCTTGCTCAGTGGAGTCTGGTCGGGGGCGAACATCCGCTCGTGTCGGTTCCTACTGGCGTCGGCAAGACGGCTATCGCTCTCGCGGCACCCTTCATCGCCAACGCAAAGCGGACACTGGTTGTGGTTCCGACTCAGGAGTTGCGCCGCCAGACCGTTGAGCATTTCCGAACTCAAGAAGTCCTACGCCGAATCGGCGCCCTCAGATCCTCGGACGACTTCGTCGGACCGGAAGTACTTGAGGCTGTTGGCCGCGCCGGAGGCTGGGCGAGCTACGAGACTGCAGACGTTGTCGTCGGAATACCCGCGTCTGTGAGTCCCGCACACCTTGTCGACGATCCGCCACCGCCAGACCTGTTTGACCTCGTCGTTGTCGACGAAGCCCACCACGCTCCTGCAACGACGTGGATGGCGATTCTTGAACACTTCTCGGCGCGAGCGCTCCTGCTCACGGCGACCCCGCATCGACGCGATCGTAAGCGCCTGCCGGGCAAGCTCGTCTACTACTACCCCCTGCGGCAGGCGCTGGAGCAGGGTCTGTACCAGCCCGTGGATCCGACAATCCTCGATGTGCCCGACGGCGCCGACCGGGCTGCTCTCGACCGTCTCATTGCCACAGAGGTCGTTAACGTCCTTGCCCGATCTGAGCACGAGTCCAGCCAGTTCCTGATCCGTTCGAGTACGAAGGCCAGAGCGACCGAACTCGCGAGTCTCTACCGGGATCTCGGGCACGAGATCCCGGTGCTCCACAGCGGCCTAGGCGAGGCCCGCCAGCGCTCCATCATTGAGGAGCTCCGAAGTGGGCACCACCGCGGCGTCGCCATGGTCGGCATGCTCGTGGAGGGCTTCGATCTTCCGAGCCTTCGCGTCGCTGGCTATCACGACAAGCACAAGTCGCTTGAGCCCACAGCGCAGCTGATTGGCCGGCTGGCGCGAGTCGACGAGAAGCACCCGCAGCGCTCCGTGCTCGTGACGGCACGTGACATCGACATCTACCCACACCTCGAGGGAGCAGTCCGAAGCCTCTACGAGGAAGACCGTGACTGGGCTTCAGTCTTGCCGGGCATCATCGATGCCTTCGTGGAGGACGACCTGAAGAACACCGAGTACGCACGATCGTTCGACGGGTCGTCGGGCGAGGTTGATCTTGCGCACGTCCATCCACTGCGCCGCGCACGAATCTTCGAGATTGATCCCAGCGTCGGGTGGAGACCGATGTTCACTGACGGACAGTTGCCCGAGAGCCTCGCCGTGGGGGAGAGGCTTGCTGGGCAACGGATTCTCTATGCCGGTACCAACCCCGAGCACTCAACGCTGCTCGTCGTGACCGGCGAACGAACCCGACCTCGCTGGAACAGCGGGGACCAGCTCGACTCCGTCGAGTACGACCTGCACGTCGTTTCGTTCAGACAGCCCGCTCGTGTCGACCGCGCTGATCTGCTCCTCGTCAACACGGGCCGCGTGGCGGCTCAGAAGCAACTGCTGGAGGCGATCGGAGCCGACAAGGTTGCGACGCCGGGTGACGCTGGGCGCATCCAAGCTGCATTCGACAGTCTTGAAAGGATTTCCGTCTCGTCGGTCGGTGTCCGGAACACCTACGGGGCAATGCGAGGCAGCCCGAGCTACAAGATGTTTGCAGGCAAGGCGATCGAGAGTGGGCTTCGCGACTCCGACACGGCGCAAGCGTCCCTCGGTCACGCCATGGTCCAGGTCAACTCGGGGGCGGGCACCTTCACAGCGGGGGTCTCCACCGGCAAGAGCAAGTACTGGGAGACGCGCTACACGCCCCTGAGACTTTACGAATCCTTCGTCGCCGAACTTGCCGAACGGTACTGGTACCCGCCAGCGTCTCCCTCGGGCCCGTTGCTGCCGCAGATCAATCGAGGCCAGACACTCGTGTCGTGGCCCGCGTCTGACGTCCTTGCCGTCACGATGGACTATGCGCTCATCGGAGCGGAGTGGACCATCGACGGATTGGGGCCGTTGGATTCGCTCGATCTCCACAGCGGCCGTGCTGCGGTTGGACTGGGTGCGCCGATTCCAGCAATTGGCGATCGGATGCCACTGGCGGCGACGATGCCCAGTCCTTCCGGTGATGCACTCGTTTGGACGGGCGAGCTGGACCTCCTAGGAGATGTGAGGCCGACCAGTGACGAGGTGGCGGCTCGTCGGGGGCACTCGAACCCGACGGCGCTGTCCGCATTGCTTACGGAGCGACCACCGACGCTGTTCTTTCTCAACGGCGCCACGGTACGCGGACGAGAGATCTTTCAGCCGACCAGTTCCTCCACGACCGTGCCGCCCGGCCTGGTTCTGGCTCAAAGTTGGAACGGTGTCGACATCCAAGCGGAGACACGCTCACGTGCGGCGAAGAACGGCCTCGGGCGGTCTGTGCACGAGTGGCTCGAGAACTACTTGTCCGCGCAGCCGAGGCGGGGCAAGCATCGTTGGATCCTCTCGAACGATGGCTCAGGAGAGATAGCGGATTACGTCGTGATCGAGACTCTCCCGACGGGACAGGTGGCGGTTGACCTCTGGCATGCGAAGTTTGCTGGCGGCGCGTCCCCAAGCGTCCGGATCGGAGACTTCGAGGTGGTGTCGGCGCAGGCCATCAAGAGCCGCCGGTGGCCGACGGACCGCCGTCTGTGGGCTCACCTCGGGGCCCGACTGCAGGGCAGGGAGCATCCTCGGGCAGTCCTGGTCGAGGGCCGAGTTCGCCAGTTGGAGGTTCTGCTGGGCCTCGTTCCGCGTTGGGATCGAATGTCGATCGGTCGCCGACAGCCGTCGGTTGTCGGGCGGATCGGAATCGTTCAACCGGGCCTAAGCCTGGCGAGGCTCGAGCACGACCTAGCTGCCGGGAGCACCAGTGCCGTCCAGATCTCGCAGCTCCTCACCGTGTTCAGCGACGCGGTTGTCCAAGTTGCCTCACCGATAGTGCTAGCCGCTCCATAGGGGGATGGCCCTGTCTGCCATCGGCCAACCGGAGGAACCTTGTCATACCCATTCCATAGAGTCGGACGCATGGCGAGGATCGCGGGCGATTGGCAAGTGCACGGGGCCGGGGTGAGGCCGTGACGACGCGCGATTCGCTGCTGCTCGCGCACGGCGAGGCAACAAGTGCACTTGAGGCGCCGGCCGTTCGATTCCTTGCCCGGAAGCAGGCGGCCTTCGTCGTTGCGGTGTTTCGGACGGCCTTCGGTTCGGAGGTCTCTCACATTCAGACCCATGTCCTGCACCTCTTGGTGGAGCAGGCGCAGGCTGAGCTCGCCGCCGAGGGACTAGAGGTTCCGGCCGGATCTGGCCGTGAAGTGTGTCGAGGGTGGATGCGCGACCGGTGGCTGCGGCGGCTCACGTCCAGTGACGACGCAGAGGTGTACGTGAAGACGGCGCACGCCGAGGACGCGTTGACGACGATCGAGCGGAATGTGCGGGAGCGGCCGCAGTTGTCGGAGTCAACCATCGCGACGGTGCTTCACGCGGCTCGCCAGTGTGCGATGGACGCGAACCCGGACGCACAGGTTCGGCTTGCTCGGCTGGATGAGCAGATTGCAGTCTTGCAGGCCGAGCGTGATCGGGTGGCAGGTGGCGGCGAGATCGAGGTGGCGTCCGATGCTCGCATGCTCGAACGACTCGCCAACCTGAATCGGTTGCTGGCCGATCTGCCGGCTGACTTCCTCGCCGCAGCCGAGGCGATCGACGAGATCCACCGGGAGTTGGCCGATGGGTTCCGCGCCGATGACCGACCTGCGTCGACTGTGATCCGCGAGTACCTGAATCGACTCGAGACGCTCGGCGAGGACGCCCGGGCTGCGGCGTTTGTGGGTGCGTCGGAGCTGTTCCGGAACGACGCAGCGCGCCAAGGGCTGCGCGATGACCTCGACGTGTTTCTCTCACATCCGTTCACTCGGCATGCTCGTCCGGAGCTCTTGGCTCGCGCACGAGGTGCAGTCCTACTGCTGCAGTCAGGTGTCGATCAGGTCCTCGCGCGTCGCCGCCGTGCGAGCGAGACGCTCCGGGCTCGCATCGAGCAGCGAACTGACCGCGACGGCGAGGTCCGAGCGCTCCTCGACGACATACGGGATCGGCTCATCGTGATCGGTCGGAGTGGGCAACGCTGGAGCTCGCCGCCTGGTGTCCTTCCAACGGAGGTGGAGGTCGGGCACCTGCCGACCCGGTTCCACGACCCTGACGACCACACCGCGCCGCCGCCGCTGCACGACCCTGAGTTCGACGAACATGAGGGGAATGGGCCGTCGTTCGACGAGCTGCGACGCTACGGAGGCCCGAGCTATAGAGCGCTTCACGGTGCCATTGCAGATCGCCTTGCCGACCATGGGATCGTGTCAGTTGCCGAAGTGTTCGCCGACCTCGATCCCGAGATGCGACGGCCCGTCGATCTGCTCGGGCTACTTCAGCTCGCCGGTGCCGAAGCCCCGGCAGGCGGTCAGATGACGCACCGGACGGTCCGCCCTGACGGCAGCGAGGTCATCCTCAGCACGGCGGACCTGCTGATCACCCACCTCGAGAACCAGCCATGACCGACCAATCCCCGGATGACGTGGCGCTTGACGAGACGCCGGACGCTGCCGGCTCGTACTGGGATGCAGCTGACGACGCCAATGCTGATGTCGTGGGTCGATTCGCCGGTGACGAAGGGACCTGGGACCCTGTCCTCAGGGACGCCGTCGTACATCTCTACAAGCGCCGTTTCATCTCGAAAGCTCAGCATCCACAGCACTGGGAGCCTTTGGTCCGAAATCTCCCTCTGGTCCGTGCCGACCTGAACAACCACAACCTCACGCTGGTGATCGACACCACGCGCGAGGTGATGTTCAAGAAGCAGGCACCGATCGAGGACGGGGCACCAACGCTGCTCCGAGACGTGAGCTACAGCCTCGAGGAGACCGCACTCCTCGTCCTGCTCAGGTCGCTGACGATGGACACTGTTGACCGCGTTGCCCGCGTTGACCATGCGGACCTGCTGACGACTCTCTTGGAGTACCGGCCCGCGCATGTCGCCGACGAGAAGGCCAAGGCTGAAAAGGAGGCACGAGCGATCAGGAAGATGATTGAGATCGGCATCCTCCGCCGAGACGCAACCGAGGAGGCCTACACGATTGACCGAGTCATCGAGGCGGCGTTGCCCTACGACACCCTCCTCGCCCTCCACGAAGTGCTGTACAACGCGCCTGACTCGAACATGAAACCAGACGATGACGATGCCAACGAGGGCGATCTGTGAGCGCAACCGACCCGATCATCGACTCGCTCGACGACACCGACGAATCAGCGACGCAACCGGTTCAAGGCTGGCGAATCGCCCGGATGCAGGTCGTCAACTGGGGCGGATTCGACGGATGGCACGAGGTCTTGTTCGACCAGTTTGGAACGATCCTCACCGGCGGCTCGGGGGCAGGCAAGTCCACGCTGCTCGACGCCTACATCGCCGTCATGATGTCCGCCAAGGTCCCATTCAACAACGCCTCCAACGCCGGACGAGGACGCGCTCGAGGCGACGGCCAGCGCAGCGTCCTGACCTATGTCCGAGGCAAGATCGACTCCACAGTCGTCGACGGCGAGACCGTCGACCGGGCCCTCCGAGGCAACACGAACGCCTGGGGTGCCGTCGCTGTCACCTTCGAACGCTTCCGCCCCGAAGGCGCTGACGGCATCTTCACCGCCGCGCGCCTCTGGCACATCCCTCGCAGCGCCCGCAGCATGGAAGATGTCCGTACCCGACTGGTCACCGCCGACGGTCCGCTCGACCTGCGAACAGCCGAGACCGACGCCGCCGAGCAGTTCACGAACCTACGAACGATCTACGGCCCCAGTCTCTCAGTCCACTCCCAGCCGGGCTCGTTCGTCGCCCGCGTCTACCAGCGGCTCCACATCGGTAAGGCCGACAACGGCGAGAAGGCCATGAGCCTGCTCGCCAGCGTCCAAGCCGGCCGCTCGGTTCACGACGTCGTCGGCCTGTACCGAGATCTCGTCCTCGAGGAACCAGCGACATTCGCAGCCGCCGAGTCCGCCGTAAACCACTTCACCGCTCTCGAAGCAGCCCACGCAGCGATGATCGATGCGGAGCACCAGCAAACCACCCTCGCACCGATCCGTGACGCACACGCCGCTCGGGAGGCAGCGCTTCAACGTGTCTGGGCGATCGACGCGCTCAAGCTGGACTCACCCGATGGCCCATTCGCCCGTTGGCAGGCGCGCACCATTGTCGAACGCGCCGAAACGCACCTGGATGTCGCGTCCGACTCTCTGGCAACAGCCGGAGCAGAGGCCCGTGCCGCAGCAGCCAAGGAGAAGGCAGCGCTTCAACGGCGGGACGACGCCAAGACAGATCTGCAGAACGCAGCTGGCGATCTGCCACGACTCCTCGCCGAGGTGGCCGACTTCCGGGAGGACCTCCGCAAGACACAAGACGCGGCCGGGCGACTTGCCGACACCGTCGCGCCGGCCGGGATCGACATCTCGACAATGGAGGGCTTCCTCGCGGCGCAACGCGAAGCAGATCGTCTGACCAACAGCGCCGACCAAGTCGCGCAGAAGCTCGACGACGATGCAGCCGACCTCCGCAAGGAGGGAGGTGACCTCGTCAAGGAACGCAACGCCCTGATCGAGGAACGAGATGATCTCGCGGGGCGCGGCGGAAAGATCAGCGGCGATGATCACCGACTTCGCTGCGAGATCGCCGCGCTGATCGGACTTGCACCCAGCGAACTTCCCTTCGCGGCCGAGATCTTCGACCTCGCGCCCGAACACGAAGACTGGCGAGTCGCCGCCGATGTTGTCCTGCGTGGTTTCGCGACCCAGCTCGTCATCGACAGCACCACCTACGACCGTGTGCGAGACACCCTCAACCCACACCGCTTCGCACGACGCTTCCGCTTCGTTGGCGCCGACACTGGCGTCGACGGGCGCTTCGACGCCAGTCCAGGCACACTCGCCGAAACCCTCATCGTCGACCGCGCTAGCCGATGGGCAGGCTGGCTCCACAAGCAGCTCCTCCGCGAGGCCAGCCACCTCCGAGTCGACGATGTCACCGCGCTCATAGGCGACAACACCGCGCGCGTGACGCGTAGCGGTCAAACCCGACGCGGTCAGCGGGGTGCGCATGGCGGCCACTCACGCCCGTTGATCGGCTTCGGGAGCGAGCAGGTAATCGCTGAACTCAACGAACGCATCGAGCAGATCGACATTCGGTTGGGTGAGCTCGCGAACCAGGTCCGCGAGGTGGAAGCGGAACGAAGGATCCGACAGGACCGCCGGGACGCGTTCCTTAGCGTCCGGGGCGTCACGTGGGACTCGATCGACGTCGAACTCGCGCGCGGCCTCCTCGAAGCTGCAGAGGAGGAGGTCGAACGGGCCAAGACCGCCCACCCCGATCTCTCCCGGCTCGAAGAAGCGGCTCGAGAGGCCGACCGCTTGTGGAAGATCGCGAACACTGCGGCGCACGAAGCGGCCGACCGCGAGACGGACGCCAGGAGCGAGGTCGGCCGACTGACCCAGCTGCTCGTCGACTACCGGCCCCTCGCTGCGTCGAGGCCGGAACTCCACCCTGAACAGATGGCGCTGCTTGAGGAGAGCTGCTCGGTTGTTGGCTCGATCGACCTCGAGCAGATCGAAGCCAGCACCCGACGTGTGCAAAGTGCGTTGAATGATCGCCGCACGTCCGCCGATCGAGAAGCAGCACAGCGAGCGGGACAGCTGACATCGACGTTCGAGACCTATGCCAGCCGATGGCCAGATCCCAATCGAGGAACCGGCATCGCATCGGCCGGCGAGTACCTCGCCATCCTGGACGCGCTCGAGATCGCTGGACTTGCGCAGGTCCGCGACGCTTTCCTCAACGCCGTCAACCGGTGGAGCGGCGACGACGTCAACGCTGTCCGCTCTGCGATGGAGACCGCCGTCGACGAGATCACCACCCGAATCAGCGCGATCAACCAGATCCTGTCTGGCATCCCGTTCGGACATCCGAATGCACCAAACGGCACAGCCAACGACCACCTGCTGATCCGAACGCGACGCTTCGAGCCAGACACGGTGTCGAAGTTCCGCAAGCGCCTCACCGAGCTCTCCGCCCCCGTCGTCACCGAGGACGCAGCACACGCCGCCCGTCGCTTCGAGGCCTATCGGCGCCTGAACGCTGATCTTCAAAGCTCGGAGCGAGCCCTGCTCCTCGACGTTCGACGGCACATCCACATCACCGCCGAACGCGTCACCCCCGACGGCGCGGTCGTCGCCCAGTTCGACACCCTCGGCGGAAAGTCAGGTGGCGAAACACAGGAGCTCATCGCGTTCATCGTCGGCTCAGCGCTCCGCTACCGGCTCGGCGGTGAGCCGACCCACGGACCGGCATTCGCTCCCGTCCTCCTCGACGAAGCCTTCATCAAGGCCGACGCACTCTTCGCGGGTCGAGCGGTCAACGCCTGGAAGCGACTCGGATTTCAACTCGTCGTGGCCGCCCCCGTCGACAAGTACCAAGCCCTCGAACCTCACGTTCCACGCACCCTCTTTATCGACAAGACCAACACCGGCCGCAGCCTGATCCGAGTCATCGAGCGCGCATGAAGACAGTCCAAGACGTTCAACGCCTCATCACTCACCGCATCGAGAAGCACTGGGCCGACAGCGTCCTCGCCGAGGCCCGAGGCGATGTCGACCCCCGATGGCCGTGGACCGTCAACCTCACCAGTCTCAGCGGCCAGACGCTCAACGAACAGTGGAGCGATGTGTGGCGCTGGATTCTTGCCTGGAACGCCTGGGCCCAGACCAACGGTTGCACTCTCACTGTCGCGAACCGGCGTGTTGGTGGCGCCACACGCTCGATCCCCACTCGCGTTGCCATCCCCGACATCGCGACGGCCGCCGCCGCATCCGCCGCCGACTGGCCTGAACGGCTCGATGCTGCGCGTAGGCGTGCCCGTGTTCTGTACGACGAGTTCCCCGAGACCCTCACGAGTGGTCTGCTGCGCGGAGCGGCCCAACTCAGCGATGTCGACTTCGATCTCGCGCGTGCAGCGGCCGCTTGGTTCCGCCAGCACAACGCGGCAGGTCTCACGCCGCGACAAGTCCCCATCGCAGGACTCCACGCCAAGTGGCTCGACCGGAACATGCGCGTCGTCAACGGTCTCTGCGGGCGGACGGAACTCGGGCTCGTCACTCGTCCCTCACGGGTCCACTTCAGCTACCTCGATGGAGGCTGGATCCGCCAGGGCAACCGACGTCGCGACTCTGTCGCCCTCGACGAACCGCACCAGCCACCCGGCTATCAGCCGCAAGTGATCCTGATCACAGAGAACAAGGACTCAGCCCTCTTCTTCCCCGAGATCACCGACGGCATCGTCATCGAAGGTAACGGCAACGCCGTGGTCCGACTCGCCAGGATCCCCTGGATCATCGCATGCCCTCGCATCTTCTACTGGGGTGATCTCGATGCTCATGGCCTGGTCATCCTCGACCGACTCCGCAGCACCGGCATCGATGCCGAATCGATCCTCATGGACGAGGCCACCCTCGACCGCTACGCGCCCTACGCCTCGCCAACCTTCGCCGACGGCAGCCTTCTCCCACAGGGCGCTCCAGCGTCAACACCGTTCCTGACCGGCGCCGAACGGAGCCTGCTCGAACGAATCACAGATCCGGCGTGGGAGGGGCCTCGCCGCATCGAGCAAGAACGCATTCCACTCGACGCTGCCCATGGGGAACTCGTGCAGGCCTTGGTGGCTGGGCGGACGGCGCCGGCGCGAACACAACGCGAACACGACAGGCACCGACGGCCGCATACGGGTACCGATGACAGCGGGGGCGGAACTCGGTAAAGTGGTCGTCTAACAGGGCGAACGCAGCCCAGAACCAACGGGATCGAACAGAAGCCACGCGGCTCATAACCCGAAGGTCGCAGGTTCAAATCCTGCCCCCGCCACTCAAATCAAAAAGGGTCTCGCATCTGCGAGGCCCTTTTTGTGTTGGCGGCGATTCTTCTACCGGATTTTCTACCGGATCGTCTGGGACAGCTAAAGACCGGTCGCCGCAGAGCCGGTCGAGCGAGGAAGAGGCGATTCGGTGGGCATGGCCTGAGGTGACCTTCGGGTTCGTGGCCCCGAAGGCTCTCGAGGCTCGTAGCAAGGACACCCTGAATGAGATGGACGGCGTGACCGCTCGCTCGAAGCCCAACGCGTGAAGTCGTTCGGCGGTGGATCCCACTGTTCGCTACGGTGGCGGGGCTGTCGGTCCCCGTTCTGCCCGGGTGGGTGGCCTCGGGACGAAGGGGTGTTGGGTGGGGTACGAGCCGTTGCCGATCGTTGAGGTCGACGTCGATGATCTTCGGTTGGACCTCGACAACTACCGGATCCCGACTCGCCGCGACGATGAGGAGGCGGCGATGAAGTACCTGTTCGCGTCTGAGGATGTGCTCGGCGCGGCGCGCATGATCGTTCGAGACGGATACTTCGACAACGAGGTACCGGTCCTGGTCGCTGATGACCACGTCGGGTTTGTGGTGTTGAGGGAACCGGCGGGTCACCGCCCTGAAGGCGCTACTGAACCCCACAGTGATCCCTGGGCACGAGGCGGACATGCCGGGCCTGCTGAAGCGATTCGCATTGGAGGCCGAACAGTTGCCGGCCCGCATCCGGGTGATGGTCGCCGAGAGCCGCAGCCAGGTGGCACATCGGATCGCCCGACTGCACACCGGCCGTTCGAAGAAGGCCTGGTCGCTCGACCAGCAGGCGACCTTCTACTACTCGTTACTCGATGCCTCTACGACTCCTGAGGATGTTCGGGCGCTCTACTCGGATGTGAACGTGACGCGTCTGCTGAAGATGGCGGCCGTGCGCCGGTTCGTGGCGAACGCCAGGTTCACCGACCGAAGCTTGCGGTCGTGGGTGAGCGGTCAGGGCGGCGGGGTCGACGACGACCTCAAGATGTCGGCGTTCGAGTACGCCTACAAGGTGACGGAGATCGCTGCAGCGATCGGCCTGTCGTTCGATCGTGACGGGCTGATCGAACCGCGGACAAAGACTCCGGAGCGGATTGGCAAGGCGCTCGGAGGTGACCAGCTAGTCGCGCTCGAGCATCTTGTGAGCGCGTTCCGTGCGAAGCGCTTGAACACCCGCTCGCCTGAGTTCAAGCGTGGTTCATCCGAACAGGCTTCGCTGATCGCTCGGCTTGAAGGGCGATCCTCAGACCCCGATCCGAAAGACGGCGTTGGCGACGGGAGCGCCGGCACTAGTGGGTCGGCCGGCGCCCAGGGTGGCTCCCGGTGGCGGTGGCAGCGGGGCCGGGTCATCCGGCCGTGGAAACGGTGATGGCTCCGAGAGTGGGAGCGGATCCGGTGGGACCGGATCCGGTGGGACCGGATCTGGCAAACGCGGCCCGAACCACCCCGACGCCAAGCCCACGCTCGACCTCTCGGCACTTTCGTACCGCGACACACACGTGAACCTCAACCGTCGATATCAGGAGCTGCGGAAGCTGGAGGTGCGAGTGGTCCCGATCGCAGCAGCCATGGTGATGCGGTCAGTGTTGGAGTCGGGTCGTTGACCAGCGATTGTGCGACGTTTGCCCTGGTCGTGGTAGTGGTCCAACGTTAGGAGGGCCCGAAGTGTGCAGGTTCAAATCCTGCTCCTGCCCCTGCCCCTCAGATCAACGAGGGTCTCGCTGCCGCGAAGCCCTTTTCTGCGTTCGGACTGATATCGACGTTGGTTATGCGGAGTCAAACCTGCAACCCGTTACACGGCTTGCCTGTCGCCCTCGTGGAGTCTGCGCCCGCATTCCATGGCTGCCGGCAGAACCGAAGGCCCAAGTCCAATTTGGGCCGGGCCCATCCTGCGTGAGGTTGGCTCGGCACTGGGGAGGTTTTGGGATTGGAGAGCCGACGCCGGGGGCCCGGCGTTGCCGAGGCGGTTGCCCGACTTGTGCCGACGAAGCGCAGGGTCCGGTGTCATCTCTCAGAAAGGCTGGAACGCCATCAGGGTGCCGGCTTCGGCCCGTGGTCAGGGCTGATAGTGGGACTGAAGCAGGTGGCGGTCGTCCTCTGGCCTGTATTTGCACAGGGCACGGCGTGGAGCCCCGAATCAGTCGATCGAAGTGGCTCGAGCGACGCAAGATTCGATGCCTGTTGCCGACGACCTCCCCGCGAGGCACCTGTGCCGACTGGTGACTCGGCTTCCGGCCCGAAGACAGCCTCGCTGCCAGGCGTGGTCGCATTTCCCCTTGACTTTCATGTCGAAATATCCGACAATGCGTGTCGTGAAGAACGACATTCTCCCGAGTTCTGTGATTGCCCCGCCGAAGCGGAAGGGGGTGATATCAGCCAGCACCGATTTGCCGCTGGCTGATATCCGTTCCTGTTCAGCGGCCGAACTCGAGCGATACCTGACTGAGCTGCTGAGCGGTGCACGGCCGACGTGGGTGACGACCGAGGTCGCAGCGGATGGGAGTCCAAAGGTGGCCAGTCTCGTCTCGGTCTGGCTGCTCAGTCAGATCGGAAATGCCGTCGGCAGGCCCAAGTTCGTGAACCTGTCGAAGGTGCGCCGGGAGGAGCTGCGCAGCATCGGCGGCGTTGCCCGGTTGGCGCATCGGACGCTTCATCCAGTTCCGGCGGAGAAGGCGTCGTGATCGCGATGCCGTCCGCCGGGTCCGTGAGCGAAGCATGGGTGCTGGGACTCGAGCGAGTTGTGGCCGAGCCGGATGGTCGCCTGGTACACCTCGTGTCCACCGTGACCCACCCCGGAACGGAACTCGCGCCTGTTCGGCAGGTGCTGGACGGTGCGCTTGACGCAGCGGAGAAGCAGTCGGTCGACACCGTGGCGGAGACGATCTTCCCGTCTTCCCTGTACGCGGATCCGGGCTTCGATTGGACGCCGGGTATCGCGCCGGAGGCCGAAACAGAACTCGACTCCGCCGCAGATGCGTTGTACTCGAGCTACTGCGACATGCTCCCGCTTCTGTCGAGCGTCGCTGCCAACAAATGCGGCACGTACTTCGGGAGGATGGTGAGCTGGCCGGGCAAGGCGGCCGGTGGGCCGAACCAGCTGGCGGACCGCGTCACGGCGCTGCGCAGCGAGCACCGAGCCGGTCGTCAGCGGAACAACACACTGGACATGGACATCGCCGCCGATTCGCAGGCACCGCGTGGCGTACAGATCTACGCCGCGACAGATCACCGTCGACGTGGGTTCCCTTGCCTGACGCACGTGGACCTGACCCTGCACGACGGACGCCTGCATTGCCTGGCTGTCTATCGACATCAGTACTTCATCGAGAAGGCGTACGGGAACATGCTTGGCCTTTCAGCGATGCTCCACTTTCTCTGTCAGCAGAGCGGGTACGAGCTGGGAGAGCTGGTGGTACACGCCACCATGGCTGACGCACAGCGAGGCGCGTTCGGTGGGGTTCCGCAACTCGCAGCGGATGCGCGAGCAGCGCTGGACGCCGCCAACGGAGAGGCGTAATGACGCCGGTCGCTGTGCTCGAGTCAGTCTGGAGCTCGTCGCTGTCCGCGATCAGCTCCGAACTGCCGACCGCGGGAGCGGGGATCGACCTGGTCAACCTGGCATCTTTCACCGCTCTGCACGAAACGGGCGGGGCAGCCTTCCTGGAGAACGGCTGGACGGACGCTGAGCAGAGCGATGCACAAGGGTCGCTGGAGCGGCTCGCAGCCCGATGGGCGGCGAAAGAAGCAGTGATGAAGGCACTGCGCTGCGGCCTTGGTGACCTCGATCCTCTCGACATCGAGGTCCTCACGGAGCCAGGCGGGGCGCCTGGGGTCGTTCTGCACCGCAACGCCCTCGCAGCTGCGGCCGCGCTTGGCATCGTCCGATGGCACGTGTCGCTCTGCCACGAAGACGGATGGGCCGCCGCTCTCGCAGTCGCCGAACGATCGCCCGCATCGAGCGGCTCTACGCAACGACACGAAGGGAACCACGATGCCTGAACGGAAGGGAAAGCGGCGCCACGACACGGGTAGCCGCGCTGTCGACGATGAGCTGCCCTCGGACGAAAGCGAGCAGGTGGCTTTGGGCGCTCGCTTGAAGGAATCCCGCGAGTACATCGGCCTCCTCCAGGAGGACGTCGCCACGGCGCTGGGTATACCGCGAACAAGTGTTCACGCCCTAGAAGCGGGCAAGCGCAAGGTGACCGGGTTGGAACTCCGTCGGTTGGCTCGCCTGTACCGACGGCCGGTGGGGTGGCTCCTAGGTGAGGAAGACGCCGGCCTCAACGAAGCCGAGCCATTGTTCCGCGCTGCTGCTGCCCTCTCCGAAAGTGATCGCGAACAGGTTCTGCGGTTCGCTGAGTTTCTCGCTGCGGCGGGTAAGCCGGGGGCATCCGGCCGAAGCGCTGGACGGGCGAACCCCGCCGGCGGGGATCAGTAGGACGCTGAGATGGCCCCACAAGGAGGTCGCTGGCAGCGACGCATCCAGGCAGCCGAGTCCGCGGGCCGTCTGCTCGACGAACTATCCGTCGACCAGACCGAGCAGATCGATGTGTTCGGCATCTGCGAGGACCTCGGCCTGTGGCTGACGTTCCTGCCGATGGACAACCTCCTGGGCGCGTTCGTTCCCGAAGGTGTCGGCGGCGTGCTCGTGACCACACAACGCCCGATCCCGATCCAGCGGTACACGGCTGCACACGAGATCGGACACTGGCGCCTCGACCATGGGCATGGCCTCGCACTTGACGGCGAGGAACACGTCCTCGGGAACACGCCCGTCGAACGCGAGCAGCTGGCGCAGGTGTTTGCAGGCAACCTGCTGATGCCGCCGCCGCTCGTGTTTGGTGTGCTCGAACGCCTTGGCGTGAGCGGTCACCCCATCGATCCGGAGCATGCCTACGCCCTCGCACGAGAGGCTGGCGTCAGCTACGAGGCAGCCGTGCGGCAGCTCGCACATCTGGACGTCATCAGTACAGATCGCATCGACGTTCTCCGGCAGAGTCGCCCGCTCCATGTGAAGGCGGCGCTCGCCCTCGGCCGGCGCCCAGTGAACGGCTACGCCGACGTGTGGCCGGTCAACGAAGACTGGGACGACCATTTGCTCGCCCTCCGTGTCGAAGATGAAGTGGTCATCTCGCTGCCCGAGAACCGCAGCACCGGATACCGATGGATGCTCCCCAACGAGCACCGCTCGGCAGCGACGTCGCCTCCGCCCCCGCTGCCCGGTGCTAGGCAGCTCGACCAGAGCGCCGCCACTGACCTTCGCGCCAAGCTCATGGTGAGCAGTACCACCGATCCCACTGCTCGGGCCCCGGGCGTCGTCCTCGAACGGCTGCGCGCTGAGTCGGGCGCTGCGGCGCGAGAGTTGCCCCAGGTCGGCGGGGCGGATGTTGTCGGCGACGAGTACGTCCCAGCGCGAACCGTATGGCTTCCCGCCCGACAAGCCCGTCGAGAACGCATCGCGCGTCACAGTCGCGGTCCTGCCGGCGCAGTCGCAGCGTCAACAAGCGACGATCCAGTCGTTGCCGGCACCGGTCGGCGCGTCCTCAGCGTGCGGTTCCCTCGCCCAGGACCGGTGAGCATCCGCCTGCAATATCAGAGCCCCTACAACGACGACGATCCCATCGAGCACTACGTGCTTCACGCGCTCGTCGAACCGCGCCGAGTCGGCTTCTCGGTTGATCAACTCGCGATGGATACAGAGGAGCCATGGACCGCGCAGGTCCGACAGCGCAACCTCGAGCGACCACTCGATCCACTCGATGACGAGGACGAGCTGGGCTCTGATGCCGCCACGGACGAACTGACCTGAGCGCGGTCCGACAGCATGCCGAGGTCAAGCAACGCCCAACGTCGAGACGCAAGCCTGTCGCTGGCTCCCGTCGATCTACGGCACCTCCTGACACCGGATGTCCGTGCCCAGGGTCCGCGGCCGTTGTGTCTGCCGTTCTCTACCTCGTTCGCTCACGAGGCGGCACGAGCGACCGTAACGACCAAGGCCGCCGAAGCCTTGTCCGTGGAGCCGCTCTGGCAGCATTGCGTCCATGCTGGCACCGCTAGCCACGACGGCACCACGCTGCGATCGGTCGCCGTCGCCATACAACTAGCCGGTCAGACCTCTGAGACGATCTGGCCGTACAACGAAACGCTCGGATCCGGCACCGAACCGGCTCCTGCGGGCGCAGCAGCGGCAACCTTCTGCACCGCCGAATTGTTCGATGTGCCGCTCGCCCACGACGGGATCGACGAGGATCTGGAGGCGACCCTCACTGTTGGTCTCCCGGTCGTCGTTGTGCTCGAGATCACGAGGGAGTTCGAGAACCCTGGCCCCGACGGCGAGATCGACCTCCCCTCGCTCAGCTCGCCGGTCAGCGACTACCACGCAGTCACTGCCGTCGGCGCCGCCACGAATCTTGCTGGGGACCAGCGACGCCTACTGATCCGAAACTCATGGGGGCCCGGCTGGGGCGCCGGTGGCTACGGGTGGCTCCCGTATGACTACCTCGTCGCCTTTGCCGTGCAAGCTGCGGCTATCGATCTCAGCACGCTGGCAACCCGATGAGGCTCGACATGCACCTCCCTCACCGTACCCAGCACTCGGCGGGTCTCGTCGATGAAAGGTCACCATGGAACTAGGCCAGTATCAGCGCCGCGCGCAGGGCACCGACCGAGTCCCGCTCACTGGCGACGAAGCCAGAGACCGCGAGGCACGACTTGTCCCCTTGCTTGGCCTCGCCGCTGAAGTGGGCACTCTTCTTGCTGGTTACAAGAAGTTCCTACGCGACGGCAAGGCCTACGAGCTCTTCACCGGCAACGTCGGCGAGGAGGTCGGCGACCTGCTCTGGTACCTGGCCAACGTCGCGGACAAGTGGGGGCTGTCCCTCGATGAGCTTGCTACCGCCAACCTCACCAAGACCACAGATCGCTGGCCGACGCCGGGATCACGCGTACCGAAGCGAAAGCCCGCCGACTTCCTCGATTCTCAGGCGGATCGAGCCGAACGCCTGCCGCGGACCTTCACTATTGACATCACTTCCGTTGGCCGAGACCGGAGTCTGGAGGAACGCATCGAGGTGCGCTATCGCGGCAAGGCGGTCGGAAGCCGTCTCGGAGACAACACCTACGACGCCAGTGGCTACCGATTCCATGACGTGTTCCACCTCGCCAACGCTGCGATCCTCGGATGGTCTCCAGTCGCAAGAGCCCAGCTGTTCGGGTGCAAGCGCCGCGAGCAGGGGATCGTCAACGAGGTCGAGGACGGTGGACGTGCGATCGTCATCGAGGAGGGAATGGCCGCTTTCCTGTTCGAGCACGCCAGACGCCACCGCTGGTTCGAGGACGTGACCTCTCTCGACTACGACATCCTCAAGACGATTCGGGTGATGACTGCCGGCCTCGAGGTGCGACACCGACCGCTATGGGAAGTCGAACGTGCTGTGCTGCAGGGTTTCGCTGTGTGGCGCCAAGTTCGCGACGCCAACGGAGGCCGCATCGTGGGTGACCTGTACCGTCGGAGCATCACCTTCCAGCCGCTCCCGTAGCGAGGCGGCTCGTAGCGGTAGACCCCACTTTGGTGGATAGCCAACCGCCATCGGTGAACTCGTCGGGCTGTAGCGCTGCTTGATCTGAGTGCGGCCGTTGCAGCCGGTGATCTCGGGGTGTGCGACGCGGGCGTACTTGCTCACCTCGCAGAACAGGTTCTGACAGTCGATCAGCTGCAGCGGTCGACCCCACAGCGACTCGAACTCGATCCCGGCGGCATCGAACTGATCATCCGCGCTCTCAGCCACAGCGCGGATGATGTCCTCGGCCGGCAGGTCGTGAGCGTTGCTGAAGCACTTCGCGATTCCATCGTGGGCGCCCGGACCAGCAACGACGAAGTCCATCTCCGAGAAAGCGAACAGCTCGGTGTAGTTGAGGTCGATCGCGAACTGAAACGCCAAGAACGGTCCGAACGAGTGCACACCGAGGAGGATCTCGTACAGCTCGCGCAAGCTGGCAGCGTGCACGAGTCGATCGACTGTGCCATCGATCAGAAGGCCGTGGAGGAGCCTCAGGTGGTTTGCGTGCTTGCGAGTCGCACCGAGCTTGGGGCTCGGCATGATGTAGGCCGCAGAGTAGAGGCGCTGGCCCCCCGCCATGCGCGCGTCCAGCAGCTTGGTGAGTTCAGGGACTTCGAAGGTGTCGGCATCTAGCTGCCCGGTCGCTTCTTCGAGACATCGCCAAGTCTCAACTCGGTTAAAAATCTTGAACAGCAGCACTCTGAGCACAGTTGACCGCTCGTCAACGGAGGTTCGATAGATGACCTCGTTGATCAGGTACTGGCTCACACGATCAGACGCTCGGTAGGCGTTCGTAAACCGATTTGAGGCCAGGACTGGATCGTCCGTCCATGGAGGGTGTTCACCGCCAAGGCGTCGGAAGAAGATCGCTTGGCGCTCGGCCGCCAACGTCCAATACGAACGAAACGCCAAAGTCGGGAAGAGGGTTCGTCCGGCGACGCTGATCGTCGGCAACGGCGTCGTTTCGAGAACGTTCACGATTCCCCTCTCGTGCGACTGCAGATTCTCCGCAGCACGCCAACTTTAGAGAATGGACCACCAGTGCTTGTGGATCGGCTGATCACAAGCCGAACGGCTCTATGTCGGTTCGAGGTGCGGTTCTGTCAGCGCGCCGTGCGCCAGGAACGGGACCCCTGTCAGAAGCCAGAAATGTCTCCGCGGCCATGGCTGCCGGCCCCCGTCGGGTCGGTCCCGACTACCTTCGTGGCGAGCTCAACGTGCCATTCGGCTCGCGCCAGGAGCTCGTCGAAGGTGAGGATCTCGGGTTCGCGGAGGTTCCGTCGAAAGAGCTCGAAGCTCCGGACCTTGTCCGGCACATGACCTCCGCCGACCCCTGCCAGTTGATCGGAATGACCAGCGATCACGTAGCTCCTCGGAAGGAGGACGAACGTCGTGCTGTCCAACAGGGAGCCGTCGTTCGCCTGATCCTGCATGTGATCGACGCCCAGGTCTCGCACGGCCAGATGTACCGTCTGCTGGACTTGCACGACCGCGCCGGCAAGTTCGTCGGACGGTCGCCAACAACCGGACCGGTACTCGTCGGCGAGCAGTTCGGTTCGGTGGTGCTTGATTTCGGCGAAGGCTAGTGAGCGCACGACGCCTGCGGTGCGCATGAGTGCGTCCACTCGCTTGCCGACTCCCTTGATGCTCCGGCCCACCACAGTCTGTTCCAGGGCCCTTGCATCCCAGGTCGTTAGTAGCTGGCCACAGAGCCCGACGCCCAGGATCCATGGGTTGTCCTCCAGCAGCAGCTGCCAAGCGCGCTCTGGCCCGCCAGCCGCCGCCTTCGCTGCGTCGAAGGTTTCCGGGTCTTCAAGCCAGCTTCGCATCGAGGCGACGACCTGGCGTCGACGATGCAGTGCGACCACGTCCTGAGCGTGTTCGTCCGACTGGATCAGTTCGCGGAACACTTCAGGGTTGTTCGCGTACGCCGCAGCGAAGGCGTTCGGGTCTTCGAAGACCTGTCGCAACAGATCGTCGTCGACACGCACTGTCGTGTCGCCTTCGATTGGAATGGAGTCGAGCGCCCGGAGCGTGTCAAGCAGCCTCGCGCTCTGGTCGCGGTCTAGTTCGAGCACGGGCTCGAGCTTTGTAAGGTCTCCCGACGTCGGCACCTTCTGGATTCGAATCTTCCTGACCGCGCCAGCGGATCGAGCCACCTGCACCTCAAGTTGCTTGCGGCCCCCTGGTGTCGTGAACACGATATGATTCTCCCACTCCCACTCTTCATGATCGACCGTGAGAATCTCGTCGAAGACCCGATGGACGTACCGAGCCGGCTGTCCCTCATCCTGACCGAACCTCATCGGGAAGCTCCGGCTCGCGTACGTACGCGTTGGCAAGCGCCCCCTGGCGAAGTCCACCTCGTTTGGTTCCGACAGATCGCCCATCGAGATCACCATCGCAGATCTTCCACTCTTCTGTCGAGCTGCCCTGCGCCTCTGAATTATTTGTAACGCTGCCCTCCATCGTGGGTTCCGCTGCAGGCCCCCCGGCACGTGGCCGAGCCGGTCATCGCTGGTGGCCCGAACGCTGGATCATGCGAGGTTCGATCGCTTGACTGCGTTGAGTCACGGGCTCGAAGCGGTGCGGGTTTCGGCTCGGAGCCGAAAGCTGGGGGCGATAGCGCGGGCCGGCATCTTGCCGTGCGCAGCGTGGCGGTAGGTCTTGATGGTCATTGCGCTTCGGGGCACTCGTATTGCGCGTCGCCGCGGCCTGATCGCCGTCAGGTTTCGGCGTCGTGGACGAGGATGGCGACGTGGACTCGGTTGGTGACGTCGAGTTTGGTGAGGAGGCGGGAGACGTGGGCTTTGACGGTCGCTTCGCTCATATAGAGGGCAGCGGCGATTTCGGCGTTGGATGCGCCCGAGCCGACAGCGGTTGCGACTTCTCGTTCTCGGTCGGTGAGGGCCGCTAGCCGTTGGGTGGCGGCTCGGCGGCGGTCGGCTGTTTCGTCGGTGCCGAGGTAGGTGAGCAGCGTGCGGGTGACCGACGGCGAGAGCATGGCTTCCCCCGCGGCGACCAGGCGCACCGCGTGGACGATGTCTGCGGGCGGAGTGTCCTTTAGCAGGAAGCCGTCGGCTCCGGCACGCAGCGCGCTCATCACATGTTCGTCGGCTTGGAACGTGGTGAGCACGATGACGTGTGGAGGGTTCGCAAGGCGGCGCAGGGCCGACGTGGCGGCGATGCCGTCCATCCCCGGCATCCGGATGTCCATCAGCACGACATCGGCGCGATGGGCCATCGCCGCCGCAACGGCATCGGCACCGTCGGCAGCTTCGCCGACGACGTCCAACTCTTCTGAGGACGACAAGATCATCCGAAGGCCAGCACGGACCAATGCGTCGTCGTCGACGAGGAGGACCCGAGTTTTCACCACGGCAGGTCGGCCTCGACGACAAAGTCGCCAGCAGCATCCGGCCCATGCACCAAAACGCCGTTGGCCAGCGTCACCCGCTCCTGTAGCCCGAGCAGGCCCGTACCGGAACCCGGTAAGGCCGGCCGGTGCTGTCCGCCCAGCGGGGCTGGGTTTCGGACGCTGACGTTGAGGCCGTGGTTGGGGGCGCCCGCCACCCGCACTTGAGCGAGGGTGCCGCGGGCATGTTTGCTGATGTTGGTGAGCGCCTCCTGAACAATGCGGTAGGCGTCACGTCCGAGAGGGCCCGGGGCGGTGGCGGCACCGTCGACCTGCATCTCGAAGTCGATCCTGGCGCCGGTTCGGCGGGTCTCTTCCACCAGGCGGGGGATGTCCGCCAACGTCGGCTGCGGCGCGGTCGACGCCCGTTCGTGCCCGGGCTCTTCCCGAAGTACCCCGATGACGTCGCGGAGTTCCTCCAGCGCCTCGTGGGCGGTCAACCTCAACAGCGCAGCGCTCTCGCGCACCTTGTCTGGGGGTAGGTCGAGCGCGACCTCGAGCGCGCCGGCATGCAGCGCCACAAGCGAGATGCGGTGGGCGAGTACGTCATGCATCTCTCTGGCAATCCGGGTCCGTTCAGCGAGACGGGCGCGTTCGGCACGAACCAGCTGGTCGGATTCGGCACGTTCGGCCCGGTCGCGAAGAGTCGACAGCAGCTGACGACGGGCTCGCACGAACATGCCCCACGCGATCGCCGCCGCCGCGAGTGCTGCGGTCGGCAGCAACACCGACCAAGTGTTGGGCCGGCCAAGCCAAATCGAGCAGACCACCGCCGACGGGACGAACAGTGCCGCGACCAGCAGCGCCGGGCGGACAGGACGGTGGACAGCCAGTGAGAACAAAGCGAACAGACCAGCGACCGTGCCCGACGTTGAGAACGCGCCCAGCAGCACGCACACCATCGCCACCCCGAACGGCCAGCGTCGACGCCACCACAGGGCGACACAACAGAACCCGCCGAGTGTGGCGTCCACGGCCGCCTTCCCCGAGGTCATCTGATTGGCGCTGTCGTCGAGCGTGACGCGCAGGATGACGGCGCCGAGCACCGCGGCGAGGATGAATGCCGCGGTGTCGACGGACCAGTCGCGCGCCGTCTTCGGCCCCTCTCGTTCCGGCGGGGCCGGGTCGTCGGACGCCAGCATCGCCGAGGGAGCGGTCTGTGCCCACCATCTGTACAGCCAGGACATGTTCCGAGCGTACAGGCCCTCGCTGGCGCACAACACCGACGAAAGTCGACATTCCGACCCTCCGAAAGGCGTAGATCTGCAAAGGGGCTATCTCCCTTTCGGACGTGAAAGCCGTCGATGCCCTCTGCTCGCTCCCCGCCAAAGAACCGTCGCGGAACGCCCCGGCGCGGCGTTGTTGGCGGGAGGGAGGTGGTGCCTCAGGGTTGTAACTGGGTTCTCTCTACCCAGCCCTTTTTGGGTCGGATGGGGTACCCCCCCCGAACCTGCGATGCGCCTAGCTGAGAGCGACTGAGAACTCGGTGAGTTGTTCCCAGTGTCTTGGAGGCGACGCCCAGCTTGGGGCATCCCGGAGGTGTCGAGCAGACCTTGCGCGACAACGCCAGCGCAGCGTTTGGGTGGGTTTCAACCGTATCAACGATGCCGCGTCGTTGGAGTCTTCTCCGCCGCGGCCCGGGTCGTCGTCCGACGACCCACGGTTGTCCGTTGGAACCGAACCTGGAGCACTATTATCCGCCGCGCAGGATGTGGACATCGGCTCCATAGACGATCTGAGCGGGGGAGAATGTTCAAGTGAATGTGGCCGCTTAGCACTCCCAGCGCGGTAGTGCCCCATTTCCTCGACGAGGTCAGCACGGCCGATCGCGCTTCGGTAGGCACTGAAGAGTGGGTGGCCCGCTACCAGGAAGACTGGTAAGGCTCTCAGCCATGGTGAAAGCAGCTCCGTGGTGGGTGGTTCCGCGCTGGGCAAGCCAGATATCCCATCCAGCAGCCTCGCAAGTTGGCCGCGCTGGCCGCTGCTGGCGACTCGAGTGTGAAATCGGTCAAGCAGCGAATCGTCGCTACCCGACGACCGAGTGGCCAGGCAGGGACTCACGGGTTGGGGTCGCATTGGCGATGCTGCCTAGCTGTACTTCCCATTGAGGTTGTGCGCGCCGGGTGATGTCGTGATTGGGTGAGTCTCTGAGGCAGTGTGGAAGTTGCGAAACACACAACACAAGACCTCGGAGCCTCGATGACTCACCGTAATGCCCGGCTGACGCAGTCCCTTAAGCAGATCTGCCAGTGAAAGACGTTTCAGCGCAGCGCCGATGGGAGCCAGCGAATCAACCATCGGAACAGTGCAAATTCCGGCGGCCTACTGCTCGAATGAGGCCAAGATGCTTTTTGTATCTTTGATGACGTCATGCGATACTGCGTACCCATGATTCGACGGCTTTACATCTCCCACAAGCAACTAACGCATGATGCTACACAGAGCTGAAATAGCCCAAGATGCCGTGCCTTACTCCGATGAGGCCTGTCGTGGGGGATAAGGCTGGCTCCAATTTGGGAGCTCCCATAGAACTGCGACTCTCTCAGGCGTACTCGCAAGTTGTCCACATCTCTTCTAGTTCCTTAGTAGATCATGTTGACTTCGAATTCCGCCTGGAGCGGCAACCGGCTGACACGCAGGTGCAGTGCGGCGGCCGAGCAAAGTACAGGTTTCCGGACGGCACGCCGGTGTTGGACAAGAAACAGGATCCGGTTTGGCTTGCGGTCGGCGACAAAGTTGTCGTCGAGTTCTCGGAACTCCCTAGCGGCGGGGACTGTGTACCTCGATGCAGCGGCTCAGGCGAGTTGATCTCGTTCCTGCTGGGAGGCCCTACCCCACTTTCTGGAGAGCTCCGAACTCCGGCCGCGACTTGGTCAACATGCACAGTGGAGGTTCTCATCACTGGCGCCGCTGAAATTAGATTGCACCTGCGAGTTGATCGCCAATCGGCCCCAACCGCAACCCGTTATCGCTCTGGGCGATTCGGTGTCCACGCTCAAACTACAATCGAATTGCAGTACCCGATAGAGCAAACCGGGTTCCTGGTCGACGATCAATCAGCGATCTGTGTGGCGATGGTCGACGCGGAGTCGGCTCAAAAGGGTAGGGCCCTTCGCGTCGTGAACGACCTGAGGTCGCTGTCCGTATCGAAGTCGAGGCCGTGGACGACCCGGAAGCAACGCGCAGCCGACCTGCAAGAGTTGCTGACGCTGTTGGTTGCACCCGGTGTGGGTCTCCTCGATGGCATCGTCGGTGTCGAAGACCGACTCCGAGCGACGAAGTACGACTACGTTCTGAAAACTCCGTCCGAGAAGCCGCAGGGGTGGTATCAGTCGTTGAGTGATCTGCGAACGTGTCTGGCGACAGCAGCAGCTGTGGCCCAGGCAGCGCAGAAACAGGCGCTCTTGCCAGATGGAATGCCAAAAGAACTTGTCCCTCACTTGGAGCGTGCCGCCAACCAACAGCTGTCAGAGGACGAGAAGAAAGAGTTCGTTGCCGAAGCGCGTCGCGCGCCCTGCAGAATGCGACTAGTTGCGCTCCGACAGTTGGCTGTCTACAACACGTTTGACGGGAGGTTGAACGATATCGAGCAGAAACTTGGTGGTCACCTGGCCCCCGGTCCTCTGCCTGCGATCAAAAAGGAGCTAGAGGGGCACGGAGTTCAACTCGTCAAACGGGTGTCGGCTGTTGCTCCGATAGGGCTTGGTCTCAATACGGTGCAAGGGGACGACTGGTTGCCGCGGACTTTGATGCCGATCCTGGCCCCAGCGGCAATGACGGGAATGGTCCGCAAGCTGCGCATGTTGGCGTTCGCCGAGGCAGTCTTGCTCCTCTTGATCGGAGTTGCGGCGGCGCGGGGGATACCCTTTTCTAAACCTTCTTGGGCTGGGTTTCTGCCAACTGCCACAACAAGGCCTTCGCTCGGCGGTTCCCTCGAAGCAGTCATTGCCCTTCTGATCCTTATCCCCGCCCTGTTTTTCGCAGCTGCCGAGCAGGTCGCAGATGGGTCGAAGGCCCGACAACGTAATCTGGGCGGTTCGAGCTGGGTTGCCGCCTTCCTGATAGCGGTTCCCCTGCTCGCATCGCTGTCTGCGGTCTACTTCGAAACGACTAGATCGTTTTGCGTCGCGCTCTGGGTTCTCTCGTCCCTCACAACACTGGCTTGCCTAACTACCGTCTGGGTTGAGAGGCGATCTAGGGTGCTACAAGAAATTGCCGCTGGTTCGACAGTGCGTCGGGCCGCGATCAGAAAGTTATTTGAGGCGAGCGATGTCCCCATTAGACAATGGGCGGACGAAAAACCGAACGGCATCTCGCTGCTGGACTCTTGACAAATCGACGGAGGCATCTACAGCGCCGAGCTGAGAGCCTCCTCGCAGATTACCACCGACGCATAGCATCGCTGTTCCGTCGTGCAGGTTGCTGATAGCCGGAGCAGTGGATATGCCGGAGAAGCCTACAACTGAGTTCGCGCCCAGAGTCTCACCTGAGACTGAGCGGGGCGCGCCCGCGATCCCATCGAGTATGTGGATCCCCGAAGAATGGCGAGCTGGCCATGGTCGGCGCTCACTGTTCGTCTCCCTCAGCTCGGATGATGACGCTCAGATCGTTAGGAACCTTGCGGCGGCGTTACTCGAAGGTTTCGAGTGTGCCGGTTCGCTCGGTACCTGTCAACGACGTCACTCCTTCGGCATACAAGGCATGCTCTCCACCGAACGGTTTGGTCGAGCCACTGTGGCGTTGTACGCGATCGAGGCCGCCCGTCCGACCGAGGAGAGCGGCTCACACAGCCTCGACCTGGTCGAGATGGCACAACTTCTCGCAAGTGCCCTTCCGCCCGGAGCGCAGCACGAGGAAGTGCAAGTCCGGCCCGTCGCTTATCCACTCGACCCCGATCTGTTCAGCAGTTCCCTCTTCCAGGAGGTCAGATTTGGCGCCAAGGGAAGCTCTGAGGACTGTTCAGCTGTACTCAGGGGGGTGGCGGCCCGGTTCGCTGCATCTCTGGGTCTCCGACAGATCCCCATCGCACATCTAAGTTTCCCGAGGACAGTGGCCGCGTTTAGCAGGGCCGGACAACAGTCCGGGGAGGACACCCGGTGGTTGAGGATGACCTACGGGATTTCGCAAACCGATCCTCGGGCCGCGGTAAATCGTGTCGCAGCGCTAGACGACGCTTTCCGTTTGGCAGAGGAAAGTGGGTGCGAGCTCCGTATCTACATTCCACCTTTCGATAACGGTGCCAAAGTGGAAGAAAATCACTACTTCGTTGATGACTTCGTTTCGGCCTACAAACCTGATCTGCGGGCGGACGGGGATCTTTGCAGTGCAGCCCCGGACAAACCCGCGGCCGCACCCCGTGACTGGCGACGAATGAGTAGCCTCCTCCTCATGGGCCGTGCGCGGCCTGGCCTTGTCGCTGACGTCTTCTCATGCCTCGACGCGCGGGGCGTGGAAGTCGTAGAAGCAGACATGACCGTCCTGATGGGGAGGACGATTGTTTCGGCGTCGTGCCTC
>CXWK01097991.1_pt2 | contig 65319 bp, 60 predicted proteins | sample 590851 | NCBI WGS metagenome assembly CXWK01 (sample SAMEA3498364, study PRJEB10139) | wastewater metagenome | biome: wastewater treatment plant; material: activated sludge | place: Denmark | collected 2014-08-01 | reverse complement strand
CAGTGCAGTTCGACACCGTGTGATCGATCCCGAGCAATGGATTCCAGACCATGCTTTTGCCTTGAACGATTCTGGGCGGCCCGGAGAGTGAGTGGTTTTTCTATAGAGAGTCCCAATGATCAGCTGAAGTCACTCCGCGTTTAACGCCCTACAGGATCTGGTGCGTCTGATTCAGGAGGCACCGCAAACCAGAGTGCTCTGGGCGATCCGGGGTAATTCTCTTGAGCGCATTCTGGGTGGTGGTGCGAATGATCAATTGGAAGAGCGCGGAAAGCTCGGCCTGAAGATTCGCCAATTGCTGAATGACGGCGTGATCGAGCTGTTCAAGAACGTCGCTATCGATCAGGTTGTAGGCAGTGGTCAAGGGTTGGTTGTGAGGGCCGGAGACCAGATACTTCCGCCTGTGGACCAAATCATTGTGGCGACTGGATTCCGACCTGACATGAGTCTGCTCGCCGAGTTGCGTATCGCACTTGATCCCGCAACTCAAAGCGCAGTGTTGCTCGCTCCAATGATCGATCCCAACGCGCACAGCTGCGGTACGGTCAGGCCTCATGGCGCGATAGAACTTGCCCATCCTGAGGAAGGTTTGTTCATCGTTGGGATGAAGAGCTATGGTCGGGCACCTACGTTCTTGTTGATGACCGGGTATGAGCAAGTTCGCTCTGTCGTCGCGGCGCTGGCGGGTGATTGGGATGCGGCCAAAAGGGTTGAGCTGATCCTTCCGGAAACGGGCATTTGCAACTCGGATTTCGATGAAGTCGATGATTGCTTGAAGGCCTCGGCAAGTCAGACCTCTTGTTGTGGCACCGGAGAGACAATCCTTGAGGCCGCGCCTCGTACCTCGCCGGGGTGTTGCAAAGCCTAGTGCGCAGCAACAGAACCCGCCCTCGATGACCGGGGCGGGTTAAGGGCGACCTTCTTATTTTCTTTTGCCCGTCCGGGTAGTCCTTGAACCAAGGAGCGACCAGTTTCTGCGTGAGTGACTGATTTATTGCAGAAACCATATATACACCACCGCAGATATTTGAAGAGGCACGGAAGGCGGGCTAGCGCCGTAATACGCAGCTTTCATTGAAGGTGCTTGGCGGAGTCTAATCGTTTTGATGGATTAATGGGGCGTTGGCTCTTTACCTTGCATACGGAAAAACATATATTCGTTAAGCCGCATATGAGCTGAGACTTCACAATGACCCGCAAAGCCCGTGTCCTGTTCGTCTGTACTGCCAACGCTGCACGCTCCCAGTTGGCCCAAGCGTTGCTGAGGCATACCGATTCGGAGCATTTCGAGGCGTTCAGCGCCGGCACAACTCCAACTCAGGTAGATCCGCGCACCTTCGAGGCGCTTTCACACATCGGCGTGAGCACCGAAGGATTACGTAGCAAGTCGATAGACGAGTTCGGTGGTGAGCGTTTCGATTACGTCATCACCTTGTGTGATAAAGCTGCAGCGCAATGCCTGTCTTTACCTGGAGCGGGGGAGTCATTGGCCTGGAGTTTTGAAGACCCGGTCACCAGCACCAAGCCCGATGCCTTCCGTCACACCCTTCACGAAATTCATGAGCGCATCAAGATGTTCGTCTTGGTCAAAAACAAACACTGAGAAACGATATGGCTGACCATCTGACACCGACCACTGTTTTCAAATGCCTGGCCGACGACACTCGGGTCCGCACGATGATGCTCATCACCCGTGAAGGAGAGCTTTGTGTTTGCGAGCTGACCTGCGCGTTGAACGAGAGTCAGCCAAAAATCTCCAGGCACCTGGCGCAGCTGCGTACTTGCGGCCTGTTGTCGGACCGTCGGCAAGGCCAATGGGTGTATTACCGACTGCACCCGAATCTCCCTGATTGGGTTCATCAAGTACTGACCACCGTGCTGGAAAGCAACAAGCACTGGTTGAGCCCTGATGCCAAACGCCTTGATGAAATGGGTGACCGTCCTGAACGGGCAGCCGTGTGCTGTGAAAGCAAAATCGCCTGATTCCGCCTTCGACCACGAGATCACTCGATGAAAATCCTGTTCCTCTGCACTGCCAATAGCCTAAAACCCGTATTGAAGCCTTCCTGGCATTACCGCTTTCCCAACTGAGTGCCGAACAGCTCAAGGCAGAGCTGGCCCTGATTGGCACGTTGTAACCACAGGAGCAATGATCATGAGTAAAAGCCGCCTTTCCTTCCTGGACCGATACCTGACCCTGTGGATTTTTCTCGCCATGGCCTTGGGTATCGGTTTGGGGAGCCTGTTCGAAGGCTGGCCGCAATGGCTTAACAGTCTTTCTGTGGGCACAACCAACATCCCCATCGCTATCGGCTTGATGGTGATGATGTATCCGCCTCTGGCAAAGGTTCGTTATGAGGAACTGCCGGAAGTCTTCAAGGACAAGCGCATCCTCGTTTTGTCTTTGGTCCAGAACTGGGTCATCGGCCCGGTGTTGATGTTCGCGCTGGCGATCATCTTCCTTCGAGACCAACCGGAATATATGACGGGCCTGATCCTGATCGGGTTGGCTCGTTGCATCGCGATGGTGCTGGTCTGGAATCAGATCGCGGGAGGCAACAATCAGTACGTCGCCGGGCTGGTAGCGTTCAACAGCATCTTCCAGATCCTGTTTTTCAGTGTGTATGCCTGGGTCTTCCTTGGTCTGCTGCCGCCGCTTTTTGGGTTGGAAGGCAGTGTGATTGAGACCAGCTTTGTCAGCATTGCCGAGTCGGTCCTGATCTACCTGGGTGTGCCGTTCCTGGCAGGCTTCCTGACCCGCAGGATCCTCATTGCCCGTAAAGGTGAAGCTTGGTTTCAGGAACGCTTCATTCCAAAGATCAGCCCGCTGACACTGGTGGCACTGTTGTTGACCATCGTGGCCATGTTCAGCCTCAAGGGTGATGTGGTGCTGCAATTGCCGCTGGATGTATTGCGTATCGCGGTCCCTCTGACGATTTACTTCGTGGTGATGTTTTTCATCAGCTTCTGGATGGGCAGGCTGCTCAAGGCTGATTACCCACGTACCACCGCACTGGCGTTTACAGCCGCGAGCAACAACTTCGAACTGGCGATTGCCGTGGCTATTGCCACCTTCGGCTTGGCTTCCCCGGTCGCCTTCGCCACGGTGATTGGCCCGTTGGTGGAAGTGCCAGTGCTGATTTCCCTGGTCGGTGTGGCCCTCTGGTTGAAACGCCGCTGGTTCGATGACTCCAAGAGCACCATTGCGCAGGACAAAGACTATGTTTGATGACCCTATCCCCCAACTCGAAACCGAACTGGTTGATCTCCCCTCGACAGACAAGCTCGGCATCGAAAAGACCTCCATCCATAAGCCGCGCATTTTGCTGCTGTACGGGTCGACCCGTGAGCGCTCCTTCAGCCGTCTGTTGGTGGAGGAAGCCGCTCGACTGCTGGAGCACTTCGGCGCGGAGACGCGAATCTTCAATCCGTCAGGTTTGCCGCTGCCAGATGACGCCCCTGACGATCACCCCCGTGTGAAAGAACTGCGCGAGCTGATGCTGTGGTCCGAGGGGCAGGTCTGGTGCTCTCCTGAACGTCACGGCTCCATGAGCGCAGTGTTCAAGGCACAGATCGACTGGGTGCCACTGGCCATGGGCGCGGTACGCCCGACCCAGGGCAAAACCCTCGCGGTCATGCAGGTTTGCGGTGGCTCGCAGTCGTTCAACGTGGTCAATCAGCTGAGAGTGCTGGGACGTTGGATGCGCATGTTCACCATCCCCAACCAATCCTCTGTGCCGAAGGCCTATATGGAGTTCGATGATCACGGCCGGATGAAACCTTCTCCGTTCTACGACCGTGTCGTCGATGTGATGGAAGAGTTGGTGAAATTCACGCTGCTGCTTCGTGACCGCCAGGACTATCTGGTTGATCGTTATTCCGAGCGCAAAGAGTCAGCGGAAGCACTCATGAAACGTGTTAATCAGCGCTCCATCTGAGGATTTTTCATCTTGTCACAACACCCTTATTCCGTACTGCCTCTGGCACAGTTCAATGGCCAATTGATCTTCACCCCGTGCCCCGGCACAAAGGGCACCAAGCCTTTCGAGGCGTTGCAAACCCTCAAGGACGCAGGCACATCGGCGTTGCTGACGCTGATGCCGACCGAGGAGTTGCTTCAGAACGAGATCGACCTGCTGCCCGAAGAGTGCCAAATGCTCGGCATCGAGTGGTTTCACCTGCCAATAGAAGACGATCAAGCGCCTGGCGAAGCATTCAAAGCCGCATGGGAACAGCATCATCCGCGACTCCAGCAGCTGCTGACCGAAGGGAACACGATTGCTATCCATTGCAAGGGCGGCTCGGGTCGTACGGGCTTGGTCGCCGCTCAGTTATTGATCGAGAGTGGTGTGCCATTTAGTGATGCCATCCGCGATGTCCAGTCGTTGCGTCCACGCGCCATTCAGCATCCTGCCCACATTGAATACATCGGTCAGTTCGACACCCAGTCGAACTCCCTCTGACAACAGATACAGAGCACATCAACATGACTATCAAAGTTGGCATCAATGGTTTTGGTCGGATCGGTCGCCTCGCGCTGCGAGCCGCCTGGAGCTGGCCGGAGTTTGAATTCGTGCAGATCAACGATCCGGCAGGCGATGCAGTAACCCATGCGCACCTGATCAACTTCGACTCTGTGCACGGTCGTTGGCACAGCGAAGCCAGCGCAGAGGGCGATCATGTAGTGATCGGCGGCAAGCGCATCAAGGTGACTGCGAACAAAGCGATTGGCGACACCGACTGGTCGGGTTGCGATCTGGTGATCGAGGCCAGCGGCAAGATGAAAACTGTGGAGGTGTTGCAGGCCTACCTGGATCAGGGCGTTAAACGTGTGGTGGTCTGCGCTCCGGTGAAGGAAAAAGGCGCATTGAACATCGTCATGGGCGTCAACCATCAGCTGTTCAACCCGGCTGAACATCGCATCGTCACCGCCGCTTCGTGCACCACCAACTGTCTGGCGCCAGTGGTGAAAGTGATCCACGAGAAGCTGGGCATTCGCCACGGTTCGATCACCACCATCCACGACCTGACCAACACCCAGAGCATTCTCGATCAGCCGCACAAGGATCTGCGCCGTGCGCGTGCTTCCGGCATGAGCCTGATCCCAACCAGTACCGGCTCGGCCACTGCCATCGCCGAAATCTTCCCGGAGCTGCGCGGACGCCTGAATGGTCACGCTGTACGCGTGCCGCTGGCCAACGCTTCGTTGACTGATTGTGTCTTCGAGGTCGAGCGAGCCACCACTGTGGAGGAGGTGAATCAGCTCCTCAAGGACGCTTCCGAGAAAGAGCTGAAAGGCATCCTCGGTTTCGAGGAGCGTCCATTGGTGTCCATTGACTACCGTACCGACCCGCGTTCATCGATCATTGATGCGCTCTCGACCATGGTCATCAACGGCACCCAGGTCAAACTTTACGCCTGGTATGACAACGAATGGGGCTATGCCAACCGTACCGTCGAACTGGCCAAAATGGTCGGCCTGGCAGTCTGAGGAGCGATCATGAAAGCGTTGTCAGCCCTCGCTCCGCAAGTGCGGCAGTATCTGCTCGTGACGGGCAACTACTGGGCCTTCACCCTCACCGACGGCGCTTTGCGCATGTTGGTGGTGCTGCACTTTCACGCGTTGGGCTACAGCCCACTGCAAATCGCGGCGTTGTTCCTGTTCTACGAACTCTTTGGCGTAATCACCAATCTTGTGGGCGGCTATCTCGGTGCTCGGCTGGGTCTGAACCGAACCATGAACATCGGGCTGGGCATACAGGTCGCGGCGCTGCTGATGCTGACAGTGCCCTCGGCCTGGCTGACCATCCCCTGGGTGATGGGCGCTCAGGCGTTGTCGGGGATCGCCAAAGACCTGAATAAGATGAGTGCCAAAAGCTCCATCAAGCTTCTGGTTCCTGATGGGCAGCAGGGCAAGCTCTACAAGTGGGTGGCGATTCTCACCGGCTCGAAGAACGCACTCAAGGGTGTGGGTTTCTTTCTGGGCGGAGCCTTGTTGGCACTCATCGGCTTCAAAGGTGCCTTGCTGGCCATGGCGGGTGTCTTGGCGCTGATCTGGATCAGCAGCTTGATCCTGTTGAAGAAGGACCTGGGCAAAGCGAAAGCCAAGCCTAAGTTTCGCGACATCCTGTCCAAGAGCCGGGCGATCAATATTCTTTCGGCAGCACGGATGTTTCTGTTCGGCGCCCGCGACGTTTGGTTCGTGGTGGCCTTGCCGGTTTACCTTAGCAGCGTTTTCGGCTGGGACTTCTGGGAGGTTGGCGGATTCCTCGCGGCCTGGGTGATTGGCTACGGCATTGTGCAATCCTTCGCGCCCAACATCACCGGCAAGAAACGAGGGCACGTACCGGATGGTCGTGCGGCGTTTCTGTGGGCACTTGCACTGGCAGGCTTGCCTGCGGCAATCGCTCTCGGGCTGAACACTGGTTTGTCGCAGCAGATGGTGCTGCTCGGCGGATTAATGGTCTTTGGCGCGCTGTTCGCGGTGAATTCGTCGCTGCACAGCTACCTGATTGTCTCTTACGCCAAGGAAGACGGCGTGTCGCTGGACGTGGGGTTTTATTACATGTCCAACGCCATGGGGCGGCTGATAGGCACGGTGCTGTCCGGCTGGGTTTATCAGGTGTATGGGCTGGAAGCATGCTTGTGGATATCGAGCGCATTCGTTCTGCTCGCTGCATCGATTTCTATCGGGCTGCCGAAGCATGCCGAGGCGACATGAAACCGTCAAACAGGATGCGGTGGGGACATGGTTTATAGGAGAGTGGCGCAGTAACCAGGCAGATGCTTCAGCGCTACCGTCACTTCGACTTTCCGCCGACAGGCTGCAATGGGGGTTGCACGGTGGAGTTTGGCAGCCTGATTAGCCGCGATGAGAAGCGAGCATCCTTGGCGGTGAAAGAGGGCAGCAACTGTCCAGCCAACAACCAAGGACTGCTGAAGGATATCCTGCTTCTGCGCATAAACGACTGCGTGGTCAGTGTCCAACTTTACGCTTCTGCGGAAGATGTCAGGCAAGGCTCTCCGCAACAGTCAGCGGTATACACCAAGGCCGATTGCAGTCCGCCTCAGGCGGACTGACCGGCGAGAAAGGCTACGATCTCATTGACAGTGCTTCGTGCTGTTCGTGTCACACCGATCAGTGTGGCGGACGCCGAACCTGTCCACTCACCGTAACCAACCAACCACAACCTTGGCTCTTCGGTCGAGTGGGTGCCTTCGACCTCAACGCGGCCCTCGGCGTTGACCAGCCCCAGTGATTCAAGATGCTGTAGGGCTGACCTGAAACCGGTGCACCAAATTACCGCGTCCACCTCAGATTCGGAACCATCGCTCCAAATAACCCCGTTGCGAGTGAAACTGTCGAAAGGTCGTACAGACTTGAGAACATTGCGCTCTCGGGCTTCGTAGACAGGCCGTTTTTTTGGCTCAAATGGCTCTCATCACGCGTTATCCGCTTAATTTCGCCAACATTTCCGACTGGCGGTTTGCAGAGGTATCTACTTGTTGGCGCGGTGAAGTTTCTGCAAGTCAGTTTGGTTTTTTTCAAGATGAGCGATTGGTACGACGCACGAAAAAGGACAGGTATTGCAGATATGCGGTCTCCGATAATCACGAAGTGAAGTTCGGCAGTTAGCTTGGTCATGTGCTCACCCGAGATGCGGGCATGATAGACATGGTATTCCTACTGCGAGTGGCTGCTATTGGCGATTTCTGCCTGTCACTAGGGGCTGAAAGCGGCCCATTGCTGACCTTCTCTTTTGGAGTGGGAAAGCTTGGTAGCCGGGGAGGTTCTGATTGGAATGTATCGAGCTATTCGATTCTTATAAGCAGTAATTGTCATTTTTTTTCGAAAACTTATCGAGGCAATAATTCATCCACGATTGAACTGAAAAGGCACACAGGATGGCAAAAGCAGAGAGTTACACCAGTACTGCAAAGTGGCTGCATTGGGGGATGGCGTTGCTCTGGATCGGTGCCTGGTTCATTGGAATCCTGGCCGCTCACTGGCGTGATGAGTTTAATACGCATCATGAGCTGACATTCCTGCACAAAGCGATGGCGAGTACGTTGCTGTTTTTGATTGTTGTGCGTATCGCATGGAGGATCACTCACCCCGCGCCGGCATTGCCCGCGGCGATGAGCCCGCTAATGAAGCGTGGGGCTTTCTTTGGTCACTTTATGCTTTACGCAATTGCGCTAATCGGCCTACCACTCTCTGGCTGGTATTGGAGCTCTGTGGCAGATAAACCCATCCTCGTGGCCGGACTTTTTCAGTTACCGCCTATGGTCGATCCTGACCAATCGCTTTATGGCTTGGCAAAATCGATTCATACCTATGTTGCTTGGCTATGCGGAGCCTTGGTGGGAGGGCACGTCATCGTGGCGCTCAAGCATCACTTCGTTGAAAAAGACGAGGTGTTGAAAGGCATGCTGCCTGGTCGTAATTCGTAAGCGAGTCCAAGGAATAGAGTCACAGGGGGTAGGGGCCAGATTTTTATCACCACTCAAACGACTACTTCTGGTCGATTGCGCCGGTCAGCAGTGGCTAAAATGGATAACTGCTGCTTGTCGTTGCTGTGCAATCTTTTGACCGCAGTGGTTGCTTCTATTGGCTGATGATTGTTGCTGAACCCAGCACTTGAAATTGTGCGGATTCAGATGTGGCAGTAGTGATGGTAAACAACATTTTTCGTGTCGTGCTTGGAGCTGACCATTCGTAGGAAAGAGTTTGAGTTTGCCCATTTGAGGGTGAGTGTGTTTGCTCGTTTTTTACCAGCGTTGAGGTAAACGGAGAGGGTGGATTTGCGACCAGTCCAGTGAACAGCATTTTGGCGAACGAGTTGGCCTGCTCATCACCTTCGCTGGCAAGGCAGCCTCCATAAACATGCAGAGACCAGAAAGGTTCGAGACTCAAATCATAGAGTTCGCTCCTGGCCGATTGCTGCCTGCCACGAAGGGCCGAAGGGCGGTCATCGAATACGAGCGCCCCATAATTGATAGCTACCCGGTATCAAGTGCAGCAATCGGCTCAAGGTTCAATGTGCCGTCAGCACAACAGCTTGTGGTAGAACATTCGGGTATGTCCCGGCGGATAATCCGTCAGGCGCCCAAATTCGCAGTAGCCCAGCTTTTGATAAAATCCCGGTGCCTGAAAACTGAATGTCTCCAGCCAGATACCTATGCAGTGCTTTTTCTGCGCGCGGCAAACATATCAGCGATCGTGTCGGCCTATACAGTCATTTCCGAGGGGCATTGAATTGCCCAGCGTTCGCGCAGATGGCTGATGCCGATTAGCTAGACTCAGCTCTGCAGGGGAATTTTACGTAAATTTTACGGCTAGCCCTGTTGACTCAATTGATACTGTGCAGCGCTCATCAGCCAGGCGTTTTTTATGTCCATTGCAGTACTGCGGCTTATCGGATTTATCCTGGGTATTTTTTTGATCACGTTGGCCGTGAGCATGGTTATTCCCATGTTTACACTGGTGGTTTATGACCGCAGTGATGATCTGTCGGCGTTTCTCTGGTCGGGCCTGATCACCTTCGTCTGTGGGCTGGCGCTGATTATTCGCGGGCGTCCAGAGGTTGCCCAACTTCGTCCACGAGATATGTACCTGTTGACCACGGCCAGTTGGGTTGTCGTCTGCGCCTTTGCGGCTTTGCCGATGGTGCTCATCCATCACATCAGCTATACCGATGCATTTTTTGAAACGATGTCCGGCATCACCACCACCGGCTCGACGATTTTGACGGGGCTGGATACCGCGTCACCAGGATTGTTGATTTGGCGCTCGATGCTGCACTGGCTCGGGGGAATTGGTTTTATCGGCATGGCCGTGGCGATTCTGCCTTTGTTGCGAGTCGGCGGCATGCGTTTGTTCCAGACAGAATCTTCAGACTGGTCAGAGAAAGTCACACCACGCTCTCACGTCGCGGCGAAATATATCCTGGTGCTCTACCTCGGGCTGACCGGGGTGTCCGCTCTGGCGCTATGGGTCGCGGGAATGACACCTTTCGAAGCGATAAATCATGCAATGTCATTTATTTCAACGGGCGGCTTTTCAACCTCGGATGCCTCCCTGGCGCACTGGCCTCAACCGGCTATTCATTGGGTATCCGTGGTCGTCATGATAGTGGGCAGCCTGCCTTTCACCTTGTATGTCGCCACACTGCGGGGCAACAAAAGTGCATTATTAAAAGACCATCAGGTGCGAGGGTTCATTGGATTTCTAGTGATTACCTGGCTGCTATTTGGTACGTGGTTGTGCATTAACAGCGACTACAGCTGGTGGGAAGCGTTTCGTATCGTGGCCGTCAATGTAACCTCGGTGGTCACGACCACGGGGTTAGCCCTCGGGGACTACACCTTATGGGGCAGCTTTTCTGTTCTGCTGTTTTTCTATTTGACCTTCGTCGGCGGCTGCTCTGGGTCTACGGCGGGAGGGCTTAAAATATTCCGCTTTCAGGTCGCCTCCTCCTTGCTGATGGGCAGCTTGAAACAACTGATTCATCCTCGTGCGGTGATTCGGAAAAAATACAACGGCCATCCCATTGACGAAGACATCGCACGTTCGCTGCTGACCTTTTCATTCTTTTTCACCATCACCATCGGTGGCATTGCCCTGGGGTTGGCGCTGATCGGTCTTGACTGGACGACAGCCTTAAGCGGTGCTGCCACCGCAGTGTGCAACGTGGGTCCCGGCCTGGGGACGATCATTGGTCCAGCAGGCAACTTCTCGACCTTGCCGGATGCGGCAAAATGGCTGCTGACGGTCGGCATGCTCTTGGGAAGGCTGGAGATTCTGACGGTGCTGGTGCTGCTCACACCTGTCTTTTGGAGGTACTGATCGAGTCGATAGCGACGGCCTGGCAGCCCGGGTTCAGAATCAAATCAGAGCCAACAACTTGGCGTTACTGGCTCATCAACTACTTGGCAACAGCATCATGGGCCGGCAAGGAAGTCGCATCGTTAGCCACGTTGGCGGCGGCGGGATGGCTGGCGAACCGCGCTATCACGACCTCGGCCTTCGGATCAACATACAGTGCCTGGCCATAGACACCTCGGGCCATGAAGGCACGATGCTCATTATGGGTTTGCCACCACCTGTCGTGATAGCTCCAGCCAGCCAAAGACCTGTCGTTCGCTCAGATTGCCGAAGGTACCGGCCTACCTATGGCCTGATAAACATTCCACGATATCTGAAATTCAGGAAAACATAACAGATCATGGTGGCTGTCAGGCCGACCAATATGTACTGGACGCGGGGCAGGAATATAACCAGCCCACCCAAAGACAACACGATCAAGGTGTTTTGTATTATGTATTTCCTTATTTTGGGCACGGCTACGAAATAGCCATATTGCTTGCCTAGGAAAAACAAGGCCATGCCGATGATTGACATAATCTGGAAATCGCGTATCGCAATGTCATTCAGGATCGCATGCCTGATCAAATTGGCGAGGAGTGCTAGCCCCATAAACAGAAAAAGGTGCGAGTAGATCAGGGAGTGCCCACTCATACTGCTTTCTTTGTTGCTCAGCAGGTAAAAGCTTTCAAAATAGATCTACCAGATACTGCAAACCATGATAAATCCGGTGATTGCCGTCATTACGGTATAACGATCCCATTCAATGTTGGATAAACCTGCAGAAAGGCTAATGACTGACTCGCCCAATAAGATGAGGGTGAGCAAGCCCAGTCGTTCAACCAAGTGTTCTGTATGTGCTGGCAATGGCTTTAGGTTGCTCCCGACAATTACAGGCAAGAGAATGTCAAGAAAAATTCCAAGGTAAGCAACAAGGTAACGCATGGGTGGGTCAAAAAGAATGGATGAAAGACTAATAACTGCGCTGACTAACAGGGCGAAGCCAAGCCTGGCGGAGAATTTGCCACGGTCATCGTGTTTTCTTCTGGACGATATGTACAAAATGCTGATGATGACACGTATACCAAAATAACAGGCCATAACAAGCGGATAGTTTACTTCTGGTATTTTCTCAATCAGTGCAGAGAGCACAATGAGCAGCAACATCATAAACAATGTTGCCAGGCGGTGAGGGTTACTGTCTGTATCAAACCTGTTGGCGTAAATCGTGTGACTAGACCAGATCCACCATAATGGAACAAAAAGCAGTAAAAACGTCCATACTTGCTCAGGCTCAAAGTGCCCGTGATGAACATGACCGAGAATGTGCGTAACCTTGCCAATTGCAACAACAAAAATCAGGTCAAAAAACAACTCTAACCATGTGGCGTGTCGATTTTTGTCATAATACTTCAAGGACTTCATGCGCTGCTGGCTCCGTCTGCACCTCTTTAATGTAGAAGGAAACTAACGGATAAGCGAACGGGTGGCCGGGAATAACTAGCGATTGTTACGATAGCGTTCGGTCAAGGACTGCACGAGGGTGACGTAGGATTGCGTCTCGGCGTAGGGAGGCACTCCGTTGTGTTCGACCACAGACGCTTCGCCAGCGTTGTAACCGGCCAACGCCAGCACCTGGTTGCCGTTGAAGCGCTTGAGCAGCCAGGCCAGGTAGCGCACGCCGCCACGAATGTTCTGCCGGGCGTCGAACGGATCGTCCACGGCGAAGCGCTCGGCGGTGGCGGGCATCAATTGCATCAGTCCCTGGGCGCCGGCTTCGGAAATGGCGTTGGGGCGAAACGCCGATTCGGCATGTATCACCGCGCGGACCAGCGCACTGTCGACGCCATATTGACCCGAAGCGGCTTCGATCTCCCGCCGATAGGAACGGGTGTCCAGGCGCAGTGAGGCGACCTTGAAATCCTTCGGCGCCCTGCACAGATAGCAGCCCTTGATGTAATAGACTTCAAGGACATCGACCCGCGCGGAAATTCCTACCGGGCGCCGGCTCACATATTGACGAACACCCTTGTGGATGAAGGTGAACACCCGAATCCGCATCGCGCCGGAGTCGTCGTCTTGCACAAGCCGTGGCAAGGCCTTGGGCTTGGCGCCGACACCGGCGCCAGCCATGCCATCCACGCGAGTGCAGCGGGCGCTGGCGATGGCTTGACTGGTGTAGCTGATGACTCCGTCCCCGGCTTGGCACTTGAACATGGCGCTGGCGCACAGTGGCGTGACCAGCAAGGCCAGCTCGATGCCGCCAATAAGGCTCTTGCGAGCCCATCGCCATGCCCTGGAATACATCACATCGCTCCGCGCCGCCGGCGCCGATCAGGGGCGCCTGACCCGAACGTTGCCTTTGGAGGGCCTGGGGTGACCCGCCTGCTGTCCTGACAGTTATACCCCTTGTAGCCGACGTTGGGACTTACGTTGACGTACGGGCTGGAACCAGCACCGGCAAGCCCATCAACGTAAGCCCCAAACACAGCATCAACTTGGCACGTATATTTTATGTTGCGACTAAAAAGTTATTAGCTAATAACAAGAGGCTTATAGCTTTTATCGGGATTTAATAACGGAAAAGGTCTATCGGACTTAATCTATCTTTAGAATAATTTGTGATTAGTCATCGCTGCTTTTATGACTTTATGATCTGTTCCACAACAACTCGTGAGACAGGAGGTAGCTCGATGACTATTCAAATCAAACCGGTCGCCGGTCGAATTGGGGCACAACTGGAAGGGGTGAAGTTGGGGGGCGGCATCAGCGCCGAGGCATTCGAATTCATTAATCAGGCACTGTTGAAATATAAAGTGCTGTTCTTTCGCGACCAACATCTGGATGACGCCGAGCACGAGGCTTTTTCCCGCCGCTTCGGCGATCAGGTCCCGCACCCGACCGTGCGTTCCGCTGAACAAGGCGCTGCGATCCTGCATTTGGACGCCAAGGAAACCCGCGCCAATTCCTGGCACACCGATGTGACCTTCGTGGCCAACTACCCGAAGATTTCCATCTTGCGTGGTGTTGTAATTCCGCCCTTTGGCGGTGATACGGTATGGGCCAATACTGCAGCAGCCTATGCTGATTTACCCGACCCGTTAAAACAATTGGCCGATAATCTTCGCGCATTGCACACCAACGTATATGACTACGCGGCGCCGCGTAATACCGACGAGTCGGGACTCAAGCGTTATCGTGAACAGTTCACTGCTGAAGTCTACGAAACCGAACATCCATTAGTGCGAGTCCATCCGGAGTCGGGTGAAAGAAGTTTGTTGTTGGGGCACTTTGTTAAACAAATTCAAGGTGTCAGTAGCAACGATTCCAAACAACTGATTCGCCTGTTTCACGACCGTATCACCCATGTCGACAACACCGTTCGCTGGCGCTGGCAGGAGGGCGATGTGGTGATCTGGGACAACCGCGCCACCCAGCACATCGCGATCAACGATTACGGCGACGCCCCGCGCATCGTGCGCCGCACCACTATCGACGGTGATGTGCCGGTCGGGGTGGATGGTCGCTTGAGCCAGGCGCTCAAGCCGAGCCCCGAGGCGCGTTCGCCGAAAACCGAAGCCGACAAAAAACACCTCGCCGCCTGACGAGCGACTCTCATTGGTACAAGGAAGGCTGACATGAAGCTCAATGGCATTCGCCTGTTTAAAAAAGGCAGCATCGCTGCAGCGCTGGCTGCGGTTCTTGCGGTATCCGGGGCCGAGGCCGATGTCTTGCGCATCGGTGTCGCCACGGCCGGTGGCGGTGACCCGGTGACCTTCAGCGGCTCGCCTCTGGGCATCGTGCGCAATCAGCAATTGCTGGAAAAAGCCTTCGCCGGAACCGGGACCGAAGTGCAGTGGTTCTTCTTCAAGGGGGCAGGACCTGCGGTCAACGAAGCGTTCTCCAACCAGCAACTGGACTTCGCCTACCAGGGCGATCTGCCTGCAGTTGTCGGGCGCTCCAACGGACTGGACACCAAGTTGTTGGCGGCGTTGGGTGTGCGCGCCAACCTCTACCTGGCGGTGCCCAAGGGCTCCCCCCTCAAGACCATCGAGGACCTCAAAGGCAAAAAGGTCGCGATCTTCCGCGGTACCAACGGCCATCTGGTGATGATCAATCTGCTGGCGGAGCACGGGCTGACCGAGCGCGATATCAAGGCCATCAACCTCGATACCGGCAGCTCTCAGGCCGCATTGATTTCCAATGGCGTGGATGCCGCATTCGGTGGGCGTGAGTTGTTCAAGCTGCGTGACAAGGGCCTGATCGACATCGTTTACGACAATCCTCAGCAGGACGTGCGCTACACCCGGCAGACGGCGCTGGTGGTTCGCGGTGAATATGAAAAAGAGCATCCGGACAAGGTGCAAAAGGTCGTCGACACGCTGGTGGACGCGGCGAAGTGGACATCGGACGAGAGCCATCGCGATGACGTCTTCGCTGAATGGGCCAAGAGCAATGACCCCGCCGATTCACTGCGTGCCGACTTCACCGGGGTTCCTCTCAGGGACCGGGCCTCGCCTCTGATCGACAACTTTCTGATCAGCCGCTATCAGGCCGTGGCGGATCAGGCCAAGGAAGAAAAACTCATCCGTCGCCCGGTCAGTATCGATGGCTGGTTCGAAAGCAGTTATCTGCAGAAATCCCTCAAGGCCAAGGGACTGGAAAACTACTGGACGCCCTACGGCCCGGATGGCAAGCAACCGGCGGGTAACGCGGTAGCGGCCACGACGACCAGCAAGCAAGGGAGCTAGGAAAATGGCCAGGGCACAGACCGCAAGACTCGAGAAGTATGGGGCGCCGGCATTGCCGAGCGACAACGTCAAACGTCTTCCACCGTCGCCCGCTCGCCCGGTCCGCAAGGTCGAGGTACCGCGCACTTCAGCCTGGTCCGTGAACCTGGGTGACAAGGCCTTGCCCTGGCTGTTGCCGTTGCTGTTGCTGGGTTTGTGGTACCTGGGGGTGGAACGCGGCTGGCTTTCGGAGCAGGTGCTGCCACCGCCAGCCTACGTTTACCAGGCGCTGTCGGACCTGGTTGTCAGCGGGGATCTGTGGCTCAACGCATTGGCCAGCCTGCAGCGGGTTGTCGTCGGGTTCAGTCTCGGCGCCTTGCTCGGTGTGGCGCTGGGCCTGGCCATGGGACTGTCCCGGACGCTGGAGGATTATCTGCTGCCGACCTTCAACGCACTGGTGCAAATACCAGTATTGGGCTGGCTGCCGTTCGCCTTGCTGCTGTTCGGCATCGGCGAGACGCTCAAGTATGTGCTGATAGCCAAGGCCGCCCTGGTACCAATCACCCTGTGTACCTTGCAGGCGTTCCGCCAGGCGCCCAAGGGATTGTTGGAAGTCGGCCGGACCTACGGCTTCAGCCGTCGGCAAAGCGTCACCTCCATCGTCCTGCCGGCGGCAATCCCGACACTGTTTACCGGGTTCCGCCTGGGCTTCACCAAAGCCTGGCTGTCGCTGGTGGTGGTCGAATTGGTGGCGTCGAGTGAAGGGCTGGGCTACCTGATCGTCTATGGGCGCCAGCTGTTTCAACTGGACCTGGTGATGGCGGCCGTCGTGATAGTGGGTGCGCTCGGCCTGCTGATCGACCGCAGTTTCGATTACGCGCAGAAACGTCTAGATCGCGGACGGCCAACGGTTGGAGGGCGTCAGTCATGAGTGCGGCTTTGTCATCAGGTAGCAGTAGCCACCGGTATCGCGGTTGGGTCTTGCCAATCTCGGTGATTGCCCTGTGGTGGTTGGCTTCGAACCAGGGCTGGAGTGAATCGGGGCTGTTCGTTTCGCCGGAAAAAGTCGCGGCGACAGCCTGGGATCAAATCACCTCGGACAAATTCTGGCGGGCGATTTCGGCGAGCCTTGCGCGCAACCTCAGTGGCTTTTTCATCGGCACCGCGCTGGGCTTGGTACTGGGTTGCCTGCTGGGTCTTTCGCGGCATTTCGAGCGCTTGGTGGGGCCAAGCTTCAACACCTTCAAGCAAATCTCCCTGTTCGCCTGGATCCCGCTGATCTCGGTGTGGTTCGGCCTGGGCGATGTGGCCAAGGTGGTGTTCCTGTCACTGGCCGCACTGGTACCGGTGGTGGTCAACACTTGCGATGGGCTGCGCAACGTCCCACCCAACTTGTTGGAAGTGGCGCGGGTGTACGGCTTCACCCGTTGGCAAACCATTATCGGGGTGATGCTGCCTGCTGCCTTGCCGTCGATTTTCACCGGGCTCTACCTGGCGCTGGTCTACAGCTGGCTGGCAACCATCGGCGCCGAATACCTGCTGGTATCGGGGGAGGGGATCGGCAACACGCTGATCGATGGCAGCGAGCATTTCATGATGGACCTAGTGCTGTTTGGAATGGTGGTTATCGGCCTGGTGGGATGGGGCCTCAACGCCCTGGCCCGGACACTTGAGCGGCGGATGCAGCGCCTGTATGGCATCACGACTAACTGATTGCCACATTGAAAAGGATCGCAACATGAGCAACGGCCTGACCCTGGAACACATCAGCAAGCGGTTCATCTCCAAACCTGGCAGTTCGACGCAATTGCAGGTACTCGACAACATCCACCTCGACATCGCCCCTGGCGAGTTCATCAGCATCGTCGGCGCCAGCGGTTGCGGCAAATCCACGCTGCTGCGGCTGATCCTCGGCCTGGACGAGGAATTCGACGGGCGCATCCTGCTCGATGGCACACCCATCAAGGGCACGGGCCTGGAGCGCGGCATCGTGTTTCAGGACCACCGATTGTTCCCCTGGCTCAACGTCGAGCAGAACGTCGCCGTGGGCCTCAAGAATTCACCGCTGAGCGCCGGGCAGAAGCGCGACACCGTGCGCGAGCACATTGAACTGGTCGGCCTGCAAGACTTCATCGAGTCCTACCCGCATCAGATTTCCGGCGGCATGGCCCAACGCGTGGCCATCGCCCGCGGCTTGGTCAATCGTCCGAGCGTGCTGCTGCTGGATGAACCACTGGGCGCCCTCGACGCCTTGACCCGCGCGCGGCTGCAGGGCGAGCTGCAGAACATCTGGGCCAAGGAAAAAATCACCATGATCCTGGTCACCCACGATGTGGACGAGGCGGTATTCCTCGGCGACCGGGTGGTCGTGATGCAACCCAACCCAGGGCGCATCCGGCGCATCGTCGACGTCGATCTGCCGCGTCCACGCAATCGCAGTGACAGCCGTTTCATCGCCCTGCGCGATGACGTGCTGAGCGACTTTGCAGAGCTGCATTGAGTCGCGTGCTGTCCTGTTTTTTCAGATTCATCTACTCAGGCTTTTCATAGTAGGAAAAAGGAAATGTCCGAACGTCAGCTCAGCCTCAACCTCTTCATCTACCCCAATGGTCATCACGAAGCCGCCTGGCGTCACCCGCAGTCGGTGCCGGAAGCGTCCATGGACATCGCTCACTACCAACAGCTTGCACTGAGAGCGGAACGGGAAAAGCTCGATGCGATCTTCTTTGCCGATTCGCCATCCCTGGCCGAAAGCGATCGCGAAGGTGTGCGCATACGTTTCGAACCAGTGACCTGGCTGGCGGCCATCGCGGCGGTGACCCAACGCATCGGCCTGATCGCCACGGCCAGCACCACCTACAGCGAGCCTTACAACCTGGCGCGTTCGTTCAGTGCGCTGGACCACCTGAGCAAGGGCCGCGCCGGCTGGAACATCGTCACCACGTCCCTGGCGGCCGCCGCCGCCAACTTCGGCCTGGACCAGCATCCGTCGGCCCATGACCGCTATGCCAAGGCCGAAGAGTTCGTGCAGGTGGTGGGTGACCTGTGGGACAGCTGGGAGGACGATGCGTTGGTGCTGGACAAGGCCACCGGGGTGTTCGCCAACGGTGCGAAAGTGCACTCGATCAACCACGTGGGGACGCACTACCAGGTCAAGGGCCCATTTAACTCACCACGCTCTCCGCAAGGACGGCCCGTGCAAGTGCAGGCCGGCTCGTCCGAGGACGGCCGTGATTTCGCATCAAGGCATGCCGAAGCGATCTTCACCGCGCACCAGACCCTGCAAAGCGCGACCGAATTCGCCAACGATATCCGCGCGCGGGCGAGGGCAGTGGGGCGCGACCCGCGCCAGCTGAAAGTTCTCCCGGGTATCAGCCCCTACATCGGCAGCACCGAAGCGGAAGCCCAGCGCAAGTTCGATGAACTCAACGACCTGGTACTGCCGCACGTTGCACTGGGCCAATTGCGCCGACTGCTGGGTGTCGACCTGTCCGGTCAGGATCTGGATGCGCCTTTCCCTCGTCATTTGGTCAACTTTGAAGGCAGTGAGAGCCAGGCGAGTCGCTTCAAGCTGGTCATCGATATAGTCGACCGCGAGCAACCGACCTTGCGCCAACTGATCAACCGCCTGGCCGGTGCTCGCGGGCATTGGGTGCCGTTGGGCACACCGGTGCAAATCGCCGACCTGATCGAACAGTGGTTCCGCAGCGGCGCCGCCGATGGTTTCAACGTGATGCCGCCGGCATTTCCCGAGGGCTTTGAAGTGTTTCTCGATGAAGTGTTGCCGATCCTGCGCAAGCGCAGGCTGTTTCGCGAGGACTATACGGGCACCACACTACGCGAGCATTACGGTCTGAGTCGCCCGGTTTCGCGGTTTGCGTTGAAGTCTGCCTGAGGGCGCGCAGCGATCGGGGGATTGTCTGGATGTACGCGTTGCCTCTGAGGGGGCAAAAGCCAAAACGAGGCGGCCTTAGAGCCGACCTGACTTTTACGGCTGTACCTGTGTGATCGTTCCCATGCTCTGCGTGGGAATGCCACCAGGGACGCTCCGCGTTCCGCTGACGACGCACGACGTGAGCCTTGCGCAACGGTGACGCGGAGCGTCACAGGCTGCATTCCCACGCAGAGCATGGGAACGATCACAAGTCAGGTCGGCTTTAAGGCCGCCTCGCTGATCGCGAGCGCCCCGTTAACCACGATTGCCAGTGGTCTAATAAAACCGCACACGCATTAGCCGAGTTGCTCCGCAAGCCCGACGATGATGCCCTCAGGCCCACGAACATAGGCGAGCCGGTACGATGTTTCGTACTGCATCTGGCCAATCAATTCGGCGCCATGGGCTTGCATCTGTGTCACGAGCGCATCGATGTCATCGACGGCAAACATGATGCGACGAAGACCCAGGGCGTTCATTGGTGTGTCCACGGGGCCAAACCGAACGGCCTCCGGGGTGTGGAACTTGTCCAGTTCAATGCCCTGTCCGTCGGCGGTGCGCAGCATCGCGAGGGTGGCTCGCACGTTGCCCAGCCCAATGAGGCTGCCGACAGCAGCCCCTTCAACGGTGGTTTGGCCTTCGAGCGTGAGACCCAACGCGATAAAGAATGCCTTCACCGCTTCGAGATCGTCGACAACGATCAGGACGTTGTCCATGCGCTTGATGGTCATGTCCTTCGCTCCCTGTTTTTAAACGAAGTCGCGTAGCCTGGCGCTAGCGACGATAGTAGCGGCGATCGTCGTCGTAGCGGTAGCGCGTGTCCCGGTCGCGGTGGCGCTCCCAATAGCGGTGGCGTTCGGCTTCCCGGCGGGCTTGCTCTCTGCGCCACTGGGCCCTGCGCCATTCGTCTCGACGCCATTCGTCCCGGCGATCGTGCCAACGACCGTCGTGCCAGTATCGATCGTCATGGGCAAGCAACGCTCCTGGCTGCTTGTCGGCCGTGCTGGCCAAGGTCGGCCAGGGGGTGTCGGCGGCCCGCACGGGCGCCTGGACGGCTGTGACTGGGGGGGCGGAAACAGGGGTTGAAGTCTTCATCTGTGTTGCTGATGCCGAGCCCATTGCCGCGAACGCGAACAGGCCGAGGAGCACCATCCGTGGGACATGGAATTTCATGAGCGAAGACAACCTCTGATTGGCAATTGGACGTGTGGCCATCTGGCTGCGCGAAGCCTGCGGGTTCGCGCCTACCGAGCGGATGAGCCTATCCAAATAGACCGACAATCAAGGAAAAGTTCTAGGCAGGCGTTGCAATTAGTGCAACGCCCGCCAGAGCGCCATGGCGTCGCTCAATCAGAATTGTTCAGCGCGCAGGCCATACAACGAGTCGCTACCTGCCCGAATGGATTGCTCAAGGCTCAAGGTGCGTGGAAGCAAGCGCTGGAAGTAAAAGTCGGCGGTGGCGATTTTCGCGTCGTAGAAATCTTCGTCTTCGCTGCGTTTTTGCCGCGCAACCTGAGCCATGCGCGACCAGAGCCAGGCGTAGGCGACGTAACCGAACAGGTGCAAATACTCCACCGACGCCGCGCCGACTTCGTTGCGGTTGCTTGCCGCTCTGTCGTGGAGCCAGTCGCTGATGTCCTCCAGCCGCTGCACGACATCCAGCAGTTGCGGGGCATAGGGGGCGTCAGGCTGTGCCGCGAAGCGGCGGATCTCGCCGGTGAACTGGCGCAGTGCGTGGCCTTTGTCGGCGAGCACTTTGCGCCCGAGCAAATCCAGTGCCTGGATGCCATTGGTGCCTTCGTAGATTTGCGCAATGCGCACATCACGGACCAATTGTTCCTGGCCCCATTCGCGAATGTAGCCGTGGCCGCCGAAAACCTGCTGGCCATTGATGCAGCTCTCCAGGCCGCTGTCGGTAAAAAATGCCTTGGCCACGGGCGTCAGCAGCGCCACCAGGACCTGCGCACTGTCGCGCTCGCCGGCATCAGCGGAAAACTTCGCCAGGTCCAGTTGTTGCCCGACATAGCTGGCGAACGCGCGGCCGCCTTCGGTCATGGCTTTCATGCCCAGCAGCATGCGCCGCACATCCGGGTGAACGATGATCGGGTCGGCCGGTTTGTCCGCCGCCACGGCGCCCGTGGGGGCCCGACTCTGAAGGCGTTCACGCGCGTAGGCGACGGCACTCTGGTAGGACGCCTCGGCGCAGCCGATGCCCTGAATGCCGATGGACAGGCGTTCGTAATTCATCATGGTGAACATCGCCGCCAGGCCTTTGTTCTCTTCACCGATCAACCAGCCACTGGCACCGTCGAAGTTCATCACGCAGGTGGCTGAGGCCTTGATGCCCATCTTGTGTTCGATCGAACCGCAACTCACGGCGTTGGCAGCGCCAAGCGAGCCGTCGGCATTGACCAGCACTTTAGGCACGACGAACAGCGAAATGCCTTTCGGACCCGCCGGTGCATTCGGCAGTTTGGCCAGTACCAGATGAACGATGTTTTCGGTCAGGTCCTGGTCGCCCCCGGTGATGAAGATCTTGCTGCCGGTGATCTTGTAGCTGCCGTCAGCCTCAGGTTCGGCGCGGGTGCGGATCAGCCCTAGGTCGGTGCCCGCATGGGCTTCGGTCAGGCACATGGAGCCGGCCCAGCGGCCTTCATACATCGGTGGCAGATAGAGATTTTTCAGGGTGTCGCTGGCGTGGGCATCCAATGCCAGGCAGGCGCCAGCGCTCAAGGCCGAATACAGCGCAAAACTTGAGTTGGCGCCATAGAGCATCTCCTCGAATTGCACGGCCAGCATTTTTGGCATGCCCATGCCACCGAATTCGGCGTTGCCGGACAGTCCTACCCAGCCGCCTTTGATGTAGGTTGCGTAAGCCTGTTTGAAACCGCTGGGGGTGCTGACTCGCCCCTCATGCCACTGTGCGCCTTCTTCGTCGCCGCTACGATTGAGGGGCGCAATCAGGTGCTCGGTGACTTTTGCCGCCTCCTCAAGAATGGCATCCGCGGTGTCCGCGTCGATGCTGTCGGCCAAGGCGGGCAGGCGCGCCCACAGGGCCGGGGCCTCGAACACTTCGTGCAGCACAAAGCGCAAGTCACGCAGGGGGGCTTTGAATTCTGGCATAACGTAAACCTCGTTGAGACGGTTGTGTCACGGGCACAGCCGAATGTGGCCTGCACGACCCCAAGCAGCAGGTGCAGACCTGCTGCTTGATGCAAGCATGGTAGAAGGGATTAGAGCGCCTTGGCCCGGTCGCGCAGCACGAACTTCTGGATCTTGCCAGTGGACGTCTTGGGCAAGAGCGTGAAGATCACGGTGCGCGGGACCTTGAACCCGGCCAGATGCTCACGGCAGAAAGCGATGATGTCAGCCTCTCGAACGTCCTGGTGATCCGCCTTCAAGGTGATGAAGGCGCAGGGCGTTTCGCCCCATTTCTCATCGGGACGGGCGACCACGGCGGCTTCCATCACAGCGGGATGGCGATAGAGCACGCCTTCGAGCTCAATGGTGGAGATGTTCTCGCCACCGGAGATGATGATGTCCTTGAGTCGGTCCTTGATTTCGACGTACCCGTCGGGATGCCAGACCGCCAGGTCACCGGTGTGGAACCAGCCACCTTCGAACGCTTCGGCAGTGGCGGTCGGGTTCTTCAGGTAGCCCTTCATCACCGTGTTGCCGCGCAGGAAAATCTCACCGATCGTCTGGCCATCGCGCGGGGTTGGCTCCAGCGTTGTGCAGTCGCCGACCATCACGCCTTCCAGTGTCGGGAAGCGCACACCCTGTCGCGACTTGATTTGCGCCCGCTGCTCCAGGGGTAACTCATCCCATTCGGCGTGCCAGGCGCAGACCGTCACCGGGCCATAGGTTTCGGTCAGGCCAAATACGTGCGTGACCTTGATGCCCATCTCTTCGACGGCACCGATCACTTTGGCCGGTGGCGCAGCGCCCGCGACCAAGGCATTGACCGGGTGATCGATGGCCGCTTTCGCCGACTCCGGCATATTGACCAATGCATTGAGCACGATCGGCGCACCGCACAGGTGAGTGACCTGATGCTCGCGGATCAACGTGAGGATTCTCTGCGGGTCGACCCGGCGCAGGAACACGTGCACGCCTGCCAGGGCCGTGATGGTCCACGGGTAGCACCAGCCGTTGCAATGGAACATCGGCAACGTCCAGAGGTACACCGGATGATTGCCGATGGCCCAGGTCATCTGGTTGCCCAGAGCACTCAGGTAAGCGCCGCGATGGTGGTAGACCACCCCCTTGGGATTGCCGGTGGTGCCTGACGTGTAGTTCAGCGAAATGGCCTGCCACTCGTCGAGCGGCCATTTCCAGTCAAACGCCGGGTCGCCTTCGGCCAACAGCGCTTCGTAGTCCAGGTCGCTCGCGGCCTGGCCTTCGCCGTATTCCGGGTCATTGACGTCGATCACCAGGGGTGGGTGATCGAGCATGCCAAGCGCCGCCTTGATCACGTCATGGAACTCGCGGTCGGTGATCAGCACTTTGGCTTCGCCATGCTGGAGCATGAATGCGATCGCTTCGGCATCCAGCCGGACGTTGAGCGGGTTGAGCACGGCACCGATCATCGGCACGCCGAAATGCACTTCCAGCATCTCGGGAATATTGGGCAGCATCACCGCCACCGTGTCGTCCTTGCCGATGCCGCGACCGGCCAGCGCCGAGGCCAGGCGGCGGCAACGGGTGTAGGTCTGGGCCCAGGTACGGCGAATCGAACCGTGGATAACGGCAGGGTGGTTCGGGTAGGTACTGGCGGTGCGCTCGATGAAACTGAGCGGCGAGAGGGCAATGTGATTGACAGCCGAAGGGCCCAGGCCCTGGTCATAGATAGACATGTACGGATACTCGTTGGCTGATTGTTAGCTCTATGGCTGACCTGGCGGCGTAGTCGCCGAGGTCACCTTCTAAGTCCGGATGACGTTATATAATATTTTGTCTGTTATATGGAAGTACAACCTAAGCACTATAGTATATGTACTATATGTGATTCTTCTGATTCTGAGTCGACGCCACCGACCTTCCAAGTTGGTATAGGCTTGGTTTCCCTGACAAAGTGGGCGCGTAATGACCGTTACTCCCGTTCGATTGCACAGTTGGTTGCGCCTGCAGCGCGAGAGTGTGTCCCTGGCCGCCCGGGCTGATGCGTTGTGTCTGGCGCTGCAGGACTGTCCCGAAGTGCAGCGGGCGGTGTACCTGAGTTGGCAGCCGCCTTCGCGAATCTACCGCCATGAGGGCACGGCCCAGCAGTTTCCACCGGGACTTGGCGACCCTGCGCTGGCCAGCGACCAATTGCTCTTCGATCTTCTGGCAGACACAGGGCGCCTGGCCCTGGCTGAAGTGCGTCAACTCGATTGCTGGTTGTCCGGCCGGTTGCGCCGGGCCGCGATCAGCCATGGCCAGGTGTTCGACCTGGCCTTGACGCCCGGGCAGCCGGGCTTGTTGCTGGTGCAAGTGCGCGAGGGTGTGAGTCTCGATTGGCTGGGCTGGGTCCGGGATTTGCTGACGACGCTGCTGAGCAGTGTCAACGGCATGCTGCGCGGTTCGCCTCTGCTGGGCCTCGACCCGCAACCGAGCCTGTTGCTCGACGCGCAAGGTCGACCGCTGGAGTTCAACGCGGCACTGATGGCGCTGCTCGCGGAAAAATCGCTGGGTGATGTGCTGGGTTTTTTACCGGTCAATCACCGAGAGCTGGTGCGTGCCTGCCTGACCCAGCAACGGGCTGTCGAAGGCGTCGAGGCTCAGTTTGAGTCACAGGTCCTGATCTGGACTTTTATCCCCGACCCCCAGGAAAACCGGGTGCTCGCCCGTTGTCGCGACGCCACGGCGCAGGTGCTGGCAGAGCGTGAAGCGGCCACTGCACGACGGCTTTACCGGCTGATCATCGAAAACACCACCGACCTGATTTCCCGCCACACACCGGATGGGCGTGTGATCGATGCGTCACCGGCTTCCTGGACCTTGCTCGGCTATTGGCCCGAAGCACTGCGCGGGCAAATGGCCCAGGGCCTGTTCCATGGCCAGGACCTGGCCGGTCTCGTGCAGCGTGCGCGCGATGCGCTGGAGCAGGATGGTTATCACACCATGACGTACCGCATCCGCCATCGCGACGGCCATTACCTGTGGTTCGAAACGGCCAGCCGGGCGATCCGGGAAACCTACACCGGCGCGGTGGTTGAAATCGTCTGCGTGTCCCGTGACGTTACGGCCCGCGTGCAGGCCGAGGAGAATAAGCGACGCTTGGCCGAAGTGGTCGAGGCCAACATCGATCCGGTGTTGTTCATCGCTCCCGGGGGCCTGGTCACTTACCTCAATCCAGCCGCACGCCGCATCCTCGGGATTGATGAGCAACAACCCATGCCGGCCCTGGCTACATTGTTCGCCAGCGCTGACCTTGCGCGCCTGCAGCGCGACGGTTGGCGTAGCGCCGAGCGCGACGGTGTCTGGAGCACCGATGCGCGCCTGCAACCACCGGACGGCGGCACATCGGTGCCGGTGTCGCTGGTGTTGCTGGCGCACCGTTCCGCCAGCGGCGAGCGCTATTACTCGTTGGTCGCGCGTGACATGACCGAGCGCGAACTGCGCGAAGCGCAACAGCGGCGTCATCAGGATGAACTGGCGCACACCGCACGCCTGGTCACCCTGGGTGAACTGGCTTCGGGAATCGCCCACGAAATCAACCAGCCGCTGGCGGCCGTGGTCAATTATGCGAACGCGAGCCTGCGCTACCTGCAGACACTGGACTCCAATCCTCAAGCGGCAGCAAGAGTGACCCAGGGCCTGGAGCGCATTACCCATCACGCCACCCACGCCTCCGAAGTGATTCGGCGGCTACGCGCCTTTTTACGCAAGGGACAACGTCGCATGCAGGCGCTGAACCTGACTGACGTGGCCCGCGAAGCTGTGCGTTTATGTGCCTGGGAGGCGAGCAATTGCCAAGTGACAATCGAGGATCGACTGCCGGATAATCTGCCGCCCGTTTATGCCGACCGCGTGTTGCTGGAACAGGTGCTGCTCAACCTGTTGCGTAACGCCATCGATGCCAACCGTGAGCAACATCCCGGGCAGCCTTCGGTGATCGTGATGACCGTGGGGCAGGGCAGTGGCACGTGCGTGGAGATCCATGTGCAAGATCAGGGGCCGGGCGTCAGCGAACCGCAACTTCAGCAGATCTTTACCCCCTTCTACACCAGCAAGGCCGATGGCCTGGGGCTCGGTCTGTCCATGAGCCGCAGCATCATCGAAGGTTTCGGTGGCGAATTGAATGCCTGGCGCCAGCCTGTCGGGCTGCTGATGTGTTGCCGCTTGCCGCTGGCCGGCCTAACAAAACAACAATAGGAATCAGGTAATGGCAGGTGTAACGGAGCAGGTGGTGTACGTGGTTGATGATGACCAGGGCATGCTCGAGTCGACGGTCTGGCTCCTGGAGTCGGTCGGGCTCAAGGCCCTGCCGTTCACCAGTGGTGTCGCATTCCTCGACGCCTGCGATGCGAGCCTCGACGCCTGCGTGCTGCTGGATGTGCGCATGCCCGGTATGGGCGGCTTGAACGTGCAGGAAGAAATGCGCGTGCGCCAACTGAACCTGCCGATCATCTTTGTCAGCGGGCACGCGGATGTGCCGATCGTGGTGCGCGCGTTCAAGGCCGGCGCCCATGACTTTATCGAGAAGCCTTACAACGAACAGCTGTTGCTGGACAGCGTGCAACAGGCACTCAGCAACTGTGCCACCCACCGTTCGGGTAACCAGGGCCACGAAGCCTTGCAGGCGCGCTTGCTGACCTTGACCCCGCGCGAGCGCGATATCCTGTTGCCGCTGGTGCAGGGTTACACCACCCGCGAAATCGCCGAGCAACTGGGCGTGAGTGCAAAAACCGTCGACCTGTATCGCGCGCGCGTCATGAAACGCATGCAGGCCAATACGTTGCCGGACTTGGTGGGCATGGCCATCGCGGCGCAGATGGTCGATCCGCTGAAGTTGCGTTGAGCCCTCGCCCTGGCCGGCATCTGCTTGATGTTGCACTCATTGACCCGCCGCTGAGCCTGCCAGTGTTCTTCCTGCAATGTAGCCGAACGTCATGCCCGGCCCGAGGGTAATGCCGCCGCTGGGGTAACGGCCGTTCATGATGCTGTTCATGTCATTGCCCACGGCGAACAGTCCTGGAATCGGCGCTTGATTGTCGTCCAGCACCCGGGCACAGGCGTCGGTGTGCAGCCCGGCGAAGGTGCCGAGGCTGCCAGGCGCCAGCTTCACGGCGTAGAAGGGGGCTTGGCGCAGGCTGCCAAGGGACGGGTTGGGACCGTGGAGGATTTCCCCCTGGTTTTTGTTGTACAGCGACTCACCGCGACGAAACTGCGGATCGCAGCCTTTCTCGGCAAACTGATTGAACGTATCGACCGTGGCCTGCAGTTGCTGCGCATCGATCCCACACTGGCGTGCCAGTCCTGCCAGGGTCGAGTCCTTGAACAGGTAGCCCATGCGCACATAGGACGCTGTCGGGAAGGGAAAGGGCCTGGACCAGCCCAGGCCATAGCGCCGCTGGGCGCGATGGTCGCAAATCAACCAGGACACCGGGGTTTCTCCCGGTCCGCAGGCATCGAACAGTGCGCACATGTAGTCATGGTAGGAGTCTGCTTCGTTGACGAAGCGTCGACCATCCCGGCGCACGGCGAGAAAACCCGGTTTCGCCCGATCCATCAAATGGGGAAAGCCACTGAAGCCGCCGTCTTCGCGCGGCACGCGAGACACCGGTGCCCACGCAGCGGCCTGCGCCAGGTCGCAGGCGACGCGAGCGCCGACGCTTTCAGCCAGGCGCAAGCCATCGCCGGTATTGCCCTTGGGCGCAGCGCTCAAGTGTGCGCTGCCATCAGGGGCGTGGGCGAACTGCTGGGCAATACGTTGCCGGTCGTGGGGGAAGCCGCCGCAGGCCATCACCACACCCCGTCGTGCACGAATCTCGAGCAGGCCAGCGCCGCGGTCGATACGCGCGCCGACCACACGTTGGTCCTCGCGCAGCAGCTCACCTACCTGTGTATCGGTCAGCAGGCGGACGTTGCGATCCAGGGCGCTTTTCAACAGCCGGGCGACCAGGGCATTGCCGTTCACCAGGTGCATGCCCCGGCCGTGGCACATCAGGTCCCGGGCATGGCGCAACAGGCGTTTGCCGACATACAGCAGTGAGCTTGCCGAGCGGGTCGCATTGAGGAAGTGGTTGAGATCGGCGCCGCCGGCAATGCCCATTCCGGCGAGGCTGATGAGGTCCAGCGGGCGCCGAAGCTTGTCGATCCACGGACCCAGTCGACGACCATCGAATGGCAGGGCGCAGAGCGAGCGGCCGCCTCGGGCATAACCTTCGCTGGCATGAAAGTCAGGCATCTTGCTGCCGGAGAAAAATTGCACTTCGGTATGGCGCTGAAAAAACTCGACCATCTTCGGGCCCTGCTCGAGGAACATCTCCATGCGCGGGTCGAGCACATCGCTGTGCAGCTCGTTGCGCAAATAGATTCGCGCCTGTTCGAGCTCCTCCACGACGCCTTCGGCGACTGCCAACGGGTTGCGTGGGACCCACAGCCAGCCGCCCGACCAGGCACTCGTGCCGCCGAGCACCGGCTCTTTTTCCACCACGATGACGTCGAGGCCGAGCTCGGCACAGGTGACGGCAGTCGCCAGGCCCGAGGCGCCGGAACCGATGACCAGGACATCACAGATAAGGTCGTCGACATTCATCGACGGCAAGACGCTCATGGCGACCTCCATATTTGGGCTTTTCACTGTAGGAGCATGCTCGCTCCTACAGGGGACGGTTATTGCAACGGTGAAAAGTCGGTCGGGCGCAGCAGGCGCGACTCCAGCGTCACCACGGCGTCGAGCGCCTTGTTCTGCCTGGCGAAGTCCTGCCAGCGCGGATCGGCGGCCATGGCGTTGCGGCGGTTCATGCGATCGTCGAGGCTGGTATAGGCCCAGATGTGCACCACCTGGTTGACATCGCCGATTTCGGTGGTGAAGAAACCGACCAGGTTGCCCAGGTGCTCTTGTTGCACGGCCAGTGCCGCGGTTTTGTACAGGGCCAGCCAGTCGCCAAGGCGGGTCGGTTTAATCGTGTAGGTGCGCAGTTCGTAGTACATGCGGAGCTCCAGTTTGGGCGTGTGGGTGTGTGTTGTGCTCAAGACGGGCGGCGATATCACTGGCGGCGAGGTAGCCGAAGGTGATGCCCGGGCCGAGGGTGATGCCGGGGCCTGGGTAGGTGCCGTCCATGATCGAATTCATTTCATTGCCGGCGGCGTACAGGCCGGGGATCGGTGCACCGCTGCGGTCGAGCACGTTGGCCTGGCCGTTGGTGACCAATCCGCGGGCAGAGCCGAGATCGCCGGTAAACAGGCGAATGGCGTAGAACGGCGCCTTGTGCAACGGCTTCAGGCACGGGTTGGGTCCATGGAGCGGGTCACCCATGTAGCGGTTGTAGGCGCTGCTGCCTTTGCCGAACTGCCGGTCGACGCCAAGCACTGCATCGGCGTTGAACTGCGTCAGGGTCTGCTCCAGGGCCGTGGCATCGATGCCCGCGATAAGGGCCAGTTCGGCGAGGCTGTCTGCGCGCAGCAGGTAACCGGCTTCGATCAATGCGCTGTTGTCGACCGGCCGCGGACGGGCCAGGCCCATGCCGTATCGGTTCAAGGCTTCGCTGTCACAGATCAGCCAGCAGGGCGCATTCGCGCCGCCGTTGGCGAACATGCCTTGGACGAAGCAGTGATAGGAGTCCGACTCGTTGACGAAACGTCGTCCGGCGCGGTTGACCGCGATCACACCGGGTTTGGCCCGATCGGTCACCAGGTGCGGAAAACGCTCGAGGCTGCCGTCGGCCTTGCGCAGTACCGAAACCGGCGCCCAGAAGAAGTTTGCCGACAGGTTGTCGCCAATGGCCGCGTTGACCGCAGCGGCCAGTCGTTGTCCGTCCCCCATATTGGCCGCCGGGGACATGCTCCAGTGTTCCGAGTCGGTCGCTGGCCGCTGCGCCGCGGCTTGGGCGCCGGCGGCAAATCCTCCCATGGCCAGTACCACACCGCCCTTGGCCAATACCTTGCGGGTTTGTCCCCGCCAGGTGATCTGCACGCCCTCTACGCGTCCCTGTTCGATCAGCAGCGCGTCGGGCGTCGCCTCGAGCCACAAGTCGACGCCGTTGGCGAAGGCGGTGGTCGCCAGCCGGGCGATCAAGGCATTGCCTACGGTCAGGCGCGTTCCGCGTGGATGGCTGAGGCGATCAATAGCATATCGGCCCATCAGTTTCAGGCAGTGCCAGAGCGATTGCGGCGAGCGCTTGAAGCTGAGGAAGTGCTGGATGTCGACACGATTGACCATCATGCCGCCGAACAGCAGCATGCCGTCCGGTGGCCGCTTCAGGTCTTTGAAGTGCTCACCGAGCTTGCGCCCGTCGTACTCGTCGATTTCCAGGGCGCGACCGGTTTGCGTGCCACCGGGCAAGTCCGGGTAATAGTCGGGCGACAGTGGCCGCAGGCTGTATTTGAGTTCGCTGTGGGCCTGCAGAAAACTCAAGGCTTCGCGGCCATTGTCGATGAAGGCGTCGATCAGCGCCGGGTTGTAGCCGGCCCCGATCACCTCCTTGAGGTAGCGGCGCATTTCGTCGGCGCCCAGGTGATGCCCGGCGGCCCGGGCCTGATCGGTGTCGTGCAGCCAGACCGCGCCACCGGAGATCGCCGAGGTGCCGCCGAAGGTTTCGGTCTTTTCCACCAGCAAGACCTGGAGGCCGCGGCAACTGGCGGTCACCGCCGCGGCGAAACCGGCGGCGCCGCTGCCCAGGACAATCACGTCGTAGACCCGGTCGGCACCGGCAGGGAGCTGGGTAGTCGTCATGTTCATCGTCTATCGCCTGTTAAGGACACGGCCGCAGATCAGATCTGCAGCGGTGTTACGCCCATGAAGTGGCCGAGGTTGCCCAGTTGCGCCAGGGCCATTTGCGGGCCGGTCTGGATCGCACAGCCACGCCCTTGGGCGAAGGCGAGAAACGGCGTCAGCGCTGGCGAAGTCACGACATCGGCAACCAGCGTCGACGCTTGCAAGCTTTGCATCAGGTCTTGCGGCAATGGCAGCGGACCTTCCTCGCTGGTGGCGCCCATGCCGACCGGCGAGGCGTTGACCACCAGATCGAAGTGCTCAAGCGAGGTGGGATTGGCGCTGATCACTGTCTCGGGAAACGTGTTGCGCAACAGTTCGCCGAGCATCTCGACGCGCTCCGCGCTCAAGTCGCTGATGACCAGATGACGGATCCCGGCCTGGCACAGTGAATAAGCAATCGCACTGCCGACACCGCCGGTGCCGATCACCAGCGCCTGTTTGTCTTGCGGATTGAAACCCTGCTGGCGCGCCGCACTGAGAAAACCTTCGCCGTCGACGATATCGCCCACCAGCCGGCCGTCGGCCTCGCGCCGGATCACGTTGACCGAACCCAGCGCCGCCGAGCGCGCACTGACACTGTCCAGGCGGCCGGCCAGTAGCTGTTTGTAGGGGACGGTGACCACGCAGCCGCGCAGGTTCTGCCAGCCACGCAAGGTCTCGACGAAGTTCTGCAGGGCGCTCGGCGCAAGGTCGATGGCCAGCATGGCAACGTTTTGCCGGTGCCCAGCGAACCATTGGTTGAAGTTTTCCGGTGATTTGACCTGTGTCACAGGCGAGCCGACGATGGCGACCAGTTCAGTCGAACCCTGAATCATTTGATGTACCCGCTTATTGGCTGTGTTGTGGGGCCGATAGTGCGAGCGGGGAGGGGAGCGGACAATCAGGCCGGCGGGCGTTTAAGTTGATAATCGCAGCATCAATGCGATAATCGCATTACTTGCCTGAATTAGAGTCGTCGCGATGAAGCAGCCCACCATCCATCAACGGGACCTGATCGTCGGCCTGCAAAAGGGCCTGGCGTTGTTGCAACTGTTTTCCCAGGAACATCCACGCCTGAGTGTGCCGGAGGTGGCACGCATGGCCGACATGACCCAGAGCGCCGCCCGACGTTTCCTGCTGACGCTGGTGCATGACGACTTCGCGCAGACCGATGGTCGTTTCTACTGGCTGACCGCCAAGACCCTGCGCATTGGCCAGGCCTATGTCGATTCGGCCGTGCTGCCGCGCATGCTGCGGCCGATCGTCGAACAGGTGGCGCGAACCACCCAGGAGCATGTGTCGGTGGGCATTCGCGACGGGGATGACATCGTGCATGTGGTGCGCAGCCGCTACAGCCACATCACCTCGATGTCGATTCGGCCTGGCTCACGGGTGCCCATGTATTGCACCGGCAGTGGCCGGCTCTGGCTGGCGAGTTTGTCTGGCGAAGCGCTGGACGGGTATTTCGCACGCAACCCGCCCCAAGCGATTACCCCCTACACGCTCACCGATGAAAAACAGATCCGCGCCGACATCGCTTTGGCGGCGCAGCGTGGCTACGTCCTGGTGGATCAGGAATACGAAGTGGGCATGCGGGTGCTGAGCGTGCCATTGATTGATCGCGAAGGGCAGTTGCAGGCCACCTTGACGCTCACCACCCATGCATCGCGAATGACCGTGGAGCAAATGCGCGAACGTTATTTGTCTGCATTGTATGAGGGTCAGGCGTTGCTGCGGCCGATCATGACGTTGTAGGGCGATGGTGTTGCCTGTGGGGAGGGTTGCGATTGATCCGGCTTGGACGGTTGATAAGGGCAACAAGCGGCCAGAAGCGGAAGCTCGTTGCCAGCGTTAAACCCCAATAGACAGCGGGCCGCAATACATCAGGGTGTTGCACACCACCATCTGGGCGACCGTGAATCCCAATGCAGTTCCCAGAAAGCCAACGCCCGCGACGATCCAAGGCAAACTTGCTTTCACGCGGTACCTTAACAGCCAGGCCGACGCTGCTGCGCCAACCAACATGCCGGGCATGGAGAACACGTGCCCGAGCCCAAACAACCCTTCGGGGTGGTCGAGGCTGGCCATGATGTTCATGTAGATCAACAGCGTGGCCACCGCCGCGGCTGTCGTACCCGTCAGAAACAGGGCGGGCGTTCGGATAATCAAGCCCAGTACAAACACCGCCGCAGGTACTGCGACAAGGTACCCACTGCCTGTATACAGCGGGTTAGCACCTATGCTGGCGTAAAGGAGAACAGGAGTGATTAACAGGATGGAATAGGCAATATCATCTCTGCGACCAACTGTCATTCCTAGCCTCGCTTTCAGCATCGTGCTTGGTGGAATAGCGTAGCCGACGGGAACGTTCTTGCTCGGCGGGTCCACTTCGGGGCGACCGCGGTCCTTGCAATAGGCAGAAATCGGCCGATTCTGTTGAAAAAGTAGCTCCCCTGTCTGGCCTGCGGCAAAATCTCTACATTGGCCAGCAGGGAAGCACGCAGCATGATGGGACAGTTATCGAGTGGGCAGGAACGGCTGTTTGCCAGCGCTCGTGCCTTTGCCATTGACTGCCAGCGCTGGCAGCGCACTGATCTGTTAACGCATACCGCGCATCACTGCTGTTCTGTAAAGGGCGCTCGTTTGGCTAGCGGGCGCACTTTGTTTTTGGAAGCCCCCCGCTAGACCACCGCGCCAAACAAGTGCCCCACCAGGGCCGTAATGCCCATGGCCAGCGCCCCCCAGAAGGTCACCCGCCAGGCCCCGGTGATGACCTTGGCTCCGCCAGCCTTGGCGGCGATGGCGCCCAATGTCCCGAGAAACACCAATGACATGCCCGATATCCAGGGCACCACACTGTGCTCCGGCGCGACAAATGTCACCGCCAGCGGCAACGCGGCACCCACCACGAAACTGGCGGCGGAGGCGAGGGCGGCCTGCAACGGTTTGGCGGTGAGAGTGGCGCTGATGCCCAACTCGTCCCGGGCGTGAGAGCCCAGTGCGTCATGGGCCATCAACTGATCGGCCACTTGATGGGCCAGTTCGGGTGATACGCCGCGATGCATGTAGATGTTGGCGAGTTCAATGTGCTCGGCATTCGGGTCGCTGGCCAGTTCTGCCCGTTCGCGGGACAGGTCGGCCCGCTCGGTATCGGCTTGGGAGTGCACGGAAATGTACTCGCCAGCGGCCATGGACATGGCCCCGGCCATCAGCCCCGCCATTCCGGTGACCAGCAATGTGGCATGGCTGGCGTTGGCGGCCGCGACGCCGATCAGCAGGCTGGCGGTAGAGACAATCCCGTCGGTGGCCCCAAGGACGGCGGCGCGCAGCCAGCCGATACGATCGCTTCGGTGTGCCTCGGTGTGCCTGTGCATGAATTTCATTGTTTAACAGGACTCCCTGTCATTAGGCGGTTCACGTCGAACGGGTTCCGAGCGGGCCGGCAATCGGCGTCAGCGGGTTTCAATTTGCGCCTGCAACTGGCCGCCGACAATGGATATTTCTTTGAATTGTTCACCCTCGCGCAGCACGAACAACGCGTCCATCCCGCGTTCCTGAGCCAGACGTGGGCCCTCGGTTTCGCCCAGGACCATCAGCGCCGTGGCCCAGGCATCGGCGAGCATGCACGAGGCTGCCACCACGGTGACGGCGGCGAGCGGGTTGCACAGCGGCGCGCCAGTGGCCGGGTTCATGGTGTGAGTATAGGACTGACCCGCCACGTCGACCCAGTGTCGATAGTCCCCGGAGGTCGCGATTGCGGCATCGCTGAGTTCCATCACGCCCATGACTTCACGCACGCCCCGGTTGGGCTTCTCCAGGGCCACGGTCCAGCACTGGCCGTCAGGTTTGACGCCCCGGGCGCGCATCTCGCCATCGATGCCGACCAGGTAACGGGTGATGCCCAATCCCTCAAGGCAACGGGCCAGTTCATCCACGCCAAAACCTTTGGCGATGCCACTCAAGTCAAGGTTCAGCGGCACGCGTTTGCGCACCTGATTGCGTTGTGGCTCAACCACCAATGCGGCGCTGGCTAACAGCCGGGCCCGCGGCGCAATCGTGCCGATCGCCTGCTCTGTGACCGTCTGCTCCCCGGGGCCGAAGCCCCAGGCGTTCACCAGGTCACCGACAGCCATGTCGAAGGCGCCGCCGGATTGCTGACTGACGCGCAGTGCAGTAGACAGCACCGTGGCCAGTTCCTTGGGCACCGACACCCATTCCTGCTCGGGGGCGGCATTGAGGCGGTTGAGGTCCGAGTCGGGTTTCCAGGTGGACATTTGCTGGTCCACCCGGGCCACGGCGTGGGCCAGGCGCTGGCGAGCTTCGTCGGTATCGATCCCGGTCCCGGCATAAAACAGGGCGGTGTAGCGGGTGCCCATGGTTTCGCCGTTCAGGCTATAGCGCTGCAACTCAGTAGACATCTTCACGGTAGCGTCCTTGTGCCTTTAGGGTCAGCACACTCAGGTTGAGAGGCGCCAACACTTCATCAAGGGCCTGCATCACGCCTTTGGCCATCTCGCGACTGCCACACACCAGCACTTGGGCACCTTTTTCAATCAGCCGGCGCAAGGCCAGGGCATCGCTGATCAGCCGGTCTTGCACATAGCTGCGGTCCTGAGCCTGAGAGAAGGCGGCGCGCAATGCCGTGAGGCGGCGGTCCGACAAGTATTGGTTGAGCTCCGGCTCGTAGAGAAAATCCGAGGCCGGGTTGCGCCCGCCCCAATACAAGTGCATCGGGTGTCGGGCCTTGTTGTTACGGATAAACCCGGCCAGAGGACCGATGCCGGTGCCGGCACCGATCAGGATCACTGGGTGCGTGCCCGACGCCGGGCGAAATTGTGGGTTGGGTTGGATAAACGCTTCGATCGATGCGCCGATGTCCAGGTCATGAAGGAATTGCGAGCATATGCCACCGTTGTGTTTACGCACACAGATCTCCAGCACGCCGTCCTGGGAACCGCTGGCCAGCGAATAGAAACGCGGGATCGGGCTGCCCGGCGGCACAATCCCGACCAGGTCGCCGGCCAGAAAGGCCGGCAACTCGCCGCAGGCTTTGAAGCGCAATATGTGGGTTGGCGCATTTACCTGTTCACCATAGGCAATCCGCTCTGTCAGCTCCAATGGATGGGTGCGCGGATGCTGCGGGGTGTGAACCAGCGCCAGCTCCTGCCCCAACACGTCGCCCAATGCGTGGCCCCAGCGCGCAAACTCCTGAGGGGACTGACGGTTGACGGTTTCTAGCCCCAGCAGTGGCGAACCACCGGCCCGCAACATGGCGTCCTGCACTTGAAGGGCGTACTGACAGAACTGCGCAAACTGGCGGTCGCCCATGCCCAGCACCGCAAAGGGCAGGCCGGGCTTGAGGCCGGTTTTGGCCAGTCGCGCCAGGAACTGCGAAGCCGAGGACGGCGCATCGCCGTCACCGTGGGTCGCGGTGAGGATGAACACCCGTTGGGCATTGCGGTAATCGCCCACCCATTCATTCATCGCCGCGCTGTGCACCTGATGGCCACTCTGGTGCAAGGCGTCGTGCAAGGTTTTGGCAAAGCCCCAAGTGCTGTTATTTTCACTGCCCACCAGAATCACGCTGTCGGCGCAGTGGGCAGGGCTGTTGTGGCGAATGTTCGGGCCAGCCTTTCGGCGGCGCCACCACAACAGAATGCCGGTCACGCTCATCAACGGTATGCAGAGGGCGCAGAGCCCGAGCGGTAGGCCCAGCCACCAGAGGCCTTCGCCGGTGTGCAACTGATAGATCAATTCGTAGAGGTTGTGCATCGAGTCGTGGGCTTGATAGGACAGCAAGGCACCGCTGGCCTGATCCACGTAGCCGTCGCCCTGGGCCGTGCGCAGGGAAAACACATCGCGCGGGTTGCCGGGGCTCGGGTAGACCAGCTCGCGCAGGTCGTTGAGGTCGGTGGCCTGCAAGGCTTGCAGTGTAGCCACCGGCAAGGCCGGGCCGGCGCTGACGTGGGCGGGGAAGGCGGGTTCACTTTGACTGCCGTCGGCGATAAACCCAAAAGTGGTGGCGGACATGTAGAGCCCGCTCAATGCCGACAGCAGCAGCCCGGGCAAGGCCAGTCGCCCAACTTCAGCATGCCAGCGCTGGCTGACAGTGCCCCGTAGCGGCCGCAGCAGGTTGCGCCAGCCACCCAGGCGCCGGGCGAGCAATAGCGCGCCAGACACCGACAACATCAACATGAACAGCGCGCCGACACCCGATACTCCATGGCCTGGTGAGCCGAGGAACATCGAGCGGTGCAGCTCTTTCACCCAACGCGTGAACGCGGAGGGTGCATAGGGTGCCAGGCCTTCGCCGGTCAGTGGATCGACCGTTTCAACCCCGGCCTGACCGTTCTGGTTGTAGTAGACGATGACTGTCCCGGACGCTGTGCGCTGGATCTGCTCCACGCCCGGGAAGTGATTGGCCACACGTCCGGCCAATTGGCCGACGTTGAGTTGCCCGGTGATCGTGCTGTGCAAGTGTTCCAGCGCCGGGTCGACCGACAGGATCGCACCACTGATGGCCAACAGCATGACCAACAGGGCCGCGATCAGGCCGGGCAGGGAATGGGACTGGCGAAGCATGTTCAGCCTCCAGAAATGGCAGGTGCTACAGATCGTAAGTAAAGGACTCGACATAGGTGCTACCGGTCACCGGCTGGCCTGCGCCCTTGGACGTGAGCGGCACGCTGACATCGGCGCGTGCGTCACGTTTGTCCTCAACGGCGCTGTCGATGCGGATCTGATACCCGGCATCAATCAGGGTGTCTGCCAGTTCGACGCTGACTTTGAGCGTGCGCCCACTGCCGACACTGGCGCCGCTGACCCCGTCAAACTCACTCGGGTTCATCCCGCTGCCACGGGCCCAGTCGCCCAGGTGTTTGTAATATTTGGCCTTCTTGCCGGCTACCCAGAGGGTTTTCTGGTATTGGCCATTGGTGTCGGTGACGTAGATCGCCAGGTAGGCATCATTGCCGCTGTAGTCCTTGAGCTGCGTGGTCAAGGTCACTTCACGGGCCTGGGCCAGCCCCGGCAGGGCAATGGCGCCGGCAAGGCAGGTGGCTGCGATGATCTTTTTCATGAGGGTGTCCCTTTGATCGTTAGGTCGAGAGCCTGGACCTGCTTGCTGACAGCAACCTGAAGCGCAGGAAAAACTCATCGACAGGTGAGGCGTCATTCGGTGAGCGGGCTGCCGAGGTAGTCCCTGACATCGCCGTCGTCGCGGAAATGGATCTCGAGTGTGCGCAAACGCAGCGAGGCCGGTGAGTAGCTGGCTTCGATGGCGTTGCCTTTTCGATCCAGCCCCTTGAGCTCATAACAACCGTCGTCGACCTTGATGCGTTGCACGCTCCAGCCGTATTGCCGCTCGACCTGCTGACGCAAGGTTTCGCGCGGTTGCCAGTCGCTCACCGGGTCGCTGCAATCGTCATCGGCCAGGGCGTAACCACTGAGCAGCAAGCTCAACAGCGTGGCATTGGCAATAAAACCTGTTTTCATGATCTGTCTCCTGCCGAGGTCGGCGCCTGTGGCATACCCTAAGGAGCATTCCTGACAACCAGCTGAATCTTCAGATTCACGTCAGGTAAGGCGATTAAGGTGCTGCACGACAACCATCACAGGAGGCGCCAGATGCGGGTCTTATTGGTCGAGGACGCTCAAGGCTTGGGGGAAGCGGTGCGCGAGCAGATTGCCGATGACGGCCACGCCGTCGATTGGGTGCAGCGTCTGGACCACGCGCGCAACAGCGTACGCACCACGCCTTACGACCTGATCCTGCTGGACCTGATGCTCCCGGACGGTCGCGGGCTGGATTTTTTGCGTCAGCAACGTTCGGCAGGGGACGTGACCCCGGTGATTATCCTGACTGCCCAGGATCAGATTTCCGATCGTATCGCTGGCCTCAACGCGGGCGCCGACGACTACCTGGTCAAACCGTTCGACCTGTTCGAGCTCTCGGCCCGTGTGGCGGCGGTGGCCCGGCGCTACAGCGGCAACCCCAATCCACAGATCAGACTCGGCGACTTGCAGGTCGACATGAGTGCCCGCACGGTGTTGCGGGCCGGTGCGACGGTGGACCTGACCGCGCGGGAGTGGGCGCTGTTCGAGGCGTTTGTGCAACGCCCCAGCGCGCTGCTTTCCAAGTCGCAGCTTGAAGAACGGCTGTATGCCTTCGGTGCCGAAATCGAGAGCAATACCATTGAGGTCTACATCAGCCGTCTGCGTAAAAAACTCGGGCGCGACCTGATTGAAACCGTGCGGGGCATGGGCTACCGGTTGATGTCCGCATGAAGCCGTCTTCGAGCCTGCAAAAACGCCTCGGCCTGGGGCTGACGTTGGGCACGACCTTACTGTGGCTGGCGGCGACCGTTGGCGCCTGGCTGGTGGTGCAGCATGAATTGAACGAGGCGTTCGACAGTGCGCTGGAAGAGACTGCGCAGCGCATCCTGCCTCTGGCCGTGCTGGAAATCAGCAACCGTGAAAGTCCTCGTGACGCCCAACACGTCGCCACCCTGAAAATGCACAAGGAATACCTGACGTACCTGGTGCGCGATGCCAAGGGGGAGATCCTGATGCAGTCCCACGACGCCAACCCGAAGATCTTCAACCAACAACCGGCCGAAGGCTTTTCAACCACAAAAAAATACCGTCTGTACGGCTCCAGTGCGCTACGTGAAACAGTGTTTATCGAGATTGCCGAACCTCTGGAACACCGCCGTGAAGCGGCACGTGAAGCGTTGCTTGCCTTGTTGTTGCCATTATTGGCGCTGATTCCCATCATTCTGTTGGGAACGTGGTTGTTTGTGCGCATCAGCTTGCGCAGTGTATTGGCCTATCGTCGTGCCGTGGAGACTCGTGGGGTGGGTGATCTGTCGCCGATCAGCGGGGCGCGATTGCCGGCGGAAATCGCACCACTGGCGGAGGCGGTCAATCATCTGCTGGAGCGCTTGCGCAAGGCCTTGGAGAGTGAACGCAGCTTTACTGCCAACAGCGCCCATGAACTGCGTACGCCACTGGCGGCGACCCTGGCGCAAATCCAGCGACTCCACCATGAGGCGCCCGAGGGCCCGTTGCGAGTACGTGCGGCGAAAATCGAAAACGCGTTGCGCGACCTGGCGCGGCTCTCGGAAAAACTCATGCAACTGGCCAAGGCCGAAGGCGGTGGCCTGTTGTCCGAAACGCCTCAGGACCTCATTCCGTTGCTTGCCCATGTGGTTGATGAGTGGAACAACCGCAGTGGGCACCGGATCAAGTTGCAGCTGCCAAACCAGTCCTGCTTGTACTCGACCATTGATCCGGACGCCTTTGGCATCCTGTTGCGGAACCTGATCGAAAATGCGCTGAAGTACGGGGCAGCGGATCAACCGATCGAAGTCAGCCTCACCGAACAGGCACAGCTACGGGTGGTCAATAGCGGCCCGGCGGTGCCGCAGTCGGTATTGCAGCACCTGACTGAGCGTTTTGTGCGCGGTCACAGTGAGATCAGTGGTTCAGGACTGGGCTTGGCGATTGCCAAAACCATAGTGCAGGGGGTAAACGCCAGAATGAAATTGTTCTCCCCGGCAACAGGTCGACAAGATGGGTTCGAAGTCTGCGTCTGGTTACCGCTTGCCCCATCATAAAAGACTGAGGGGCTCGCCAACGTTCTTTTATCGATGTGAATCTTGCAGCCATTACCTGGGCAGAATGGTGTTCAATGCACAGAATGCCGATGGTTTTGTTCTAAAGCATTGAGGGCGATAGAAAAATACGCTGTCTCATGCATTTGATGACAATCTGCCTTAGTTGTGAATTTGATTGAATAGATTCAATGCAGTGACTGCTTTTGGCCGATTCTGTTGAAAGAGTAGGCTCTGATTTCCACGGTAGAAAAGTACGCGCTTGAGATTGAAATCTTTACATTGAGCAGAGGATTTCGGGGGCAGATTTCGTGTAGCGGCGCGCAAAAAAACGCATTTTCAGCGGTCAGTATGTGGGCGGTCTGTAAGAACCGACTTTTTCAACAGAATCGGCCGATTGCTGCCTGTCGCGATGGGCTGCAAGCAACCCCGAAGTCGACAGTCGGTAGTGCCACGACTTAGAGCCGGAGAGATGAAAAACCTATGTCATGGCATAAATGAGTGTGGGGCATATCCGGCTTTGCAACCTAACGCTAAAAGTGCACGAGTTCGATCGTCAGACGAGACCGTTTAGTTTTTTTTCTTGATTAGTTTATTGATGTAGTATTTTAGGCTCAAACGATCTTTAGGCCTTGGTTTGTAGTGGGTTTTGTTTCTTTGTGTGGGATCGATCGACATGGTTGCGGCGGTGTAATAGTAAAGCGCTATAGACCTGCGGCTGATGTGCTCTGGAGTAGTCAAAGGTTCTGGGTGCCCATGATTGCTGTCTTTGTCTGTGTTGAAAATGACGCAGCGATTGTAAACGGGTAGGACTTTCTTAAGGCAGATCCTCATGCCGGCATCCCAAAGTTCTAAGTTGCCGCCGTATTCTTCTCGCCAATCTTCATTCAGATAAATAATGACATTCAGTCTGCGCTCGACGTTCAGCTTTTTGTTGAGCCTGAAGTCCGAGTGCACGCCCAGAAAACCACCGCTTTTCGTTTCATGCAGGCCGCCACCGGTAAAGTAGGGGTCGGGTATCAAACCGTGAATGCCTGTGAGATTTTCAAGAAACTGCAACATGGGCGCCGAGTTAAAGGCGTTGAAAACAGTCTTCAAAAAGGGGGCACATTCGTTGGGGCTTATTTGACGTTTTAGTTGACCTTTATAGCCGCGCTCGTAGAGCATTTCATTGTTGGTCGGCTCGATTGGGAAGTGCGAGCAGATACTCGAAATCAGCTCTTCATGCAAGAAGTTGTCGATGACTATGTGCGGAAATGGCGCAGCCTGGACATAGTGACTGGTCAAAGAGTCGCCAAAGGTGCTGGCAGCGTTTTGGTCGAAATCAAGCTCCGGGGACAGGGTGAAAGGTAGTGCTTGAGTGATGGGTGCCATTACCGCTCCAATAACTTAATATAAGACTTGTGGGGCGCTTGAAGCAGCCTTGGGCAGGCTGCGTCTGCTCGTCGCTTAGCTTTTTCTGTCATCCTTGTTCAGGCGCTTAAGGATGTTGTTGTACATTTTGGTTCGTCTATGAGTCTTGTCATAGCCGCCAGCCGCTGCGACAGTGCCGGCTTGAATGTGATCCAGATAGCTGAAGATTTTACGCGGCGATAACATTTCTACGACATAGCCAAGCTCTGTCATGCGGTCTTGAAGAGTATATCCTGGTACGCGTTCATCCATGGAGAAATGCATGTTATTTTGCTTGATAAGTTTGCAGTTCCATAATGTGCAGAAACTTTTTAAGTAGACTTCTCTGTAAGGTTTTGGCTCTCTAGAGCGTAATCCCATAGAGATTTTCAGGTGTCTGTAATGATGTTTGAATAGTCGTGAGCTAAAGCGCCAAAGCGTTCTTGCGGTGCCACGGTTGATTTGCTCAACACAACCCACTGCCACGGCTTTCGGGTTATTCAAGCACTTATTCAACATCATTGGAAAAACATTTTTGTCGAAAACAAATGTATCTGTGTGCATCAGGAATAAATAATCAGTTTCAACTTGCTGCAAAACTAGATCCAGTGCCTTGCCATGTGCGATGTGGCCAGGTTCTGGTTCAGGGGCAGAGCGCTCGATCAAATTGATCCAATCGAGAGTTCGTAAGTAGTCAGTGCTTTCATCGGCAGAATTGTTGTCAACTACCCATATTGGGACGTTGTCGCTGCCTAGGTGTTGGTGTAATAAATCCAGGCATATCTTGGTGATTTCGGGTGTTTTGTAATTCACTATGACTATGCTGAAGGGTTTAAAACTTTCAGCTGGAAAACCCGGATTGATCATTGTTCATGTGCTCATGGTGTTGTATTTATTTTTATAAGTAACTTAACCTGCTTCCGGCTTGTGCTTGTTCTCCAAACCTGAAGGAGACTGAATCGGACTGCATCCTATAAGGATCTGCTCTACAGGTAAATATCCATGACTTGAATCGTTATATCAGTAGGCGGTAGGCGGTAGGCCGCATCAGTGAATGCAGCCTCAGTTGTAGACACTGGCAGGGTCAGCTCCTGGCCGTTTTCTGCCTGTCGCGTCCGGCTGAAAACGTCCCAAAGCTGACGTTGGTGACAGGCATAAATCGGCCAGTAGCGGCCGCATCCGGCCGTTTGTACTGAATGAGCTTTAGAGCACCAAGAACTATTCATTTACCAACTGGATTACCGTCTTGCCCTTGCCGCGACCTTCCGCGACCTGGCGAAACGCTTCGTTGACGTCTGGCAGCTCAAAGTGCCGTTGATCCACGCGGATAGTCAGTTGACCAGCGTTGGCCAGCGCGGCGGCCTCGCGAAGGATAGCGCCGTGGTGTTCGCGCCCCTTGCCGGTGAGCAATGGCGCTAGGGTGAATACGCCGGAATAGGTTGCACTTTTAAACGACAGCGGTGCCAGGCTGTGCTGCCCCCAACCCAGGCAGCTCAGCACGTGCCCGGTATAAGGCTTCACGGCCTTGAATGACGCATCCAACGTGCTGCCGCCTACGGTGTCGTAGACGATGTCGAAACCTTCACCAGCCGTATAATGCTCGACATAGTCCTCTACGCTCTGTGCCTGATAGTCGATGGCCGTAGCCCCCAGCGAGCGAATGAAGTCGAGACTCGCCGCCGAACCGGTGGCGTAGACATCGGCACCGCGAGCCTTGGCCAGTTGCACAGCCACTTGGCCGACCCCACCCGCGCCGCCATGAATCAGCACACGCTGACCGGCACGGACATTGGCACGATCTACCAAACCTTCCCATGCGGTAATGAATACCAAAGGCAATGCAGCTGCCTCACGCATGTCGAGAGTGTGCGGCTTTGGCGCGATGAGCCGGACATCCACGGCAATGTATTCGGCCATAGTACCCTGAGCACCGCCGATCCCGCCGGGCATACCGAAGACTTCCTGGCCTTGGGTGAAACTCTCAACCGCCTCGCCCAGTTCGATGACCGTGCCGGCGAGATCAAGGCCGAGCACTGCCGGCAGCGCCTGGCGGGCGTGAGCCCCTGCGCCGGCGGCGATCTTGGTATCGAGAGGGTTTACCCCTGCGGCGTGAACCCTGACCAGCACCTGTCCCTTGCCGGGAACGGGGCGATCGATTTGGCGGACAGCCAGAGGGGCCTGGGCGGACTCGGCGATAGCGGCGAGCATGAAGTGATTCATGGCGGGGAACCTTTGATTGAGTGGACGCTTACAGATTGCCGCGCTTTCATCATTCCGATAAGAAACTAAATTTGCATATAACTTATTCCACAAAGAGGTCTAATCGCAGATGGACTTGTTCGACAGCATGCACATCTTTGTACGCGTCGTGGAGCGCGGGTCGTTTTCTGCGGTTGCTCGCGAGCTGAACATGGGGCAGCCGGCAGTGAGCAAGCAGGTTCGCGCTTTGGAGCAGTATCTGGGCGGGCCATTGTTCGCCCGCAGCACCCGGTACCTGGCCCTGACCGACCAAGGGCAACGCTTCTACAGCCACTGCCAGGAAATTCTCGGCCACCTCGAAGCCGCCACGCGCAGCTTTACCATTGGTCAGGAGCAGATCGCCGGCCCTCTGCGAGTCGCCGCACCGGTCAGCTATGGGAGGTTGTGCATAGCACCGCTGATAGGGCCTTTCTTGCAACGCCATCCAGAGGTCCGGATTGATCTGCGCCTGAGCGATCACAACGAAGACCTGCTCAAGGAAAATATAGACCTGGCTATCCGGATTGGCGTGGTGAAGAGCGAGGGATTGGTGGCAGTGCCACTGGGTACCAGCACGCGGCGGGTCTATGCCGCGCCCACCTATCTGGATCGACACGGCCTGCCATGCGAGCCCCATGAACTGACAGGCCACAACTGCATCGGTTTCACATTGCTGGAGCATTACGACAGTTGGCACTTCACTAACGGTGCGAAAGAGCTCGATGTGGCCATCAAAGGCAACGTCACCAGCAACAGCAGCGAGGCCATTCGCGAAATGGTCCTCTGCGGCGTGGGTATTTCCCTTTCTCCAGAATGGCTCTTCGCAGCTGACGTCGAACAGGGCAGCGTTCGTATCGTGCTCGACGATTATCAGACCACCGCGCTTCCTGTCAGCGCTGTGCTCAGTCGGGAGCGGCGACGTTCAGCGCGGACGATGGCCTTCATCGATTTTATCCGCGAGCGCTTAATGTAAAACCGCCTCGTCATCCACCGTCCGCTCTTGGTGGTCGCAGTTCGACCCAAAGCGGCCGGAGACAGGCCGCAAGATTCAGTCCGTAGAGGGCAGCATCAAACGCAGGCTGATAGTCACGAATGTTGAAAGAATCGTTCGGGTCGGCATGGGCCAAGGGAAGGAGAAAGGTTGTCGTCGATGATTTTCTCGCGGGTGATGAGCGTGAGAGCCGGGTCGTTCGCAGGGTGATGTAGCGGAAAACGCAGCGGCCAGTGCAGTTCGAGATTACTGAACGAACACGGTCATCAATGATCACGACTGGCCAGCCGTGCAACCCATGGATTGGCACTCAGACCATGTAATAGCACACTGAGTAAAACGGTACAGACAGCAGTAGCCACCAAGGTACGACTTGCTTGCAGGGGGTAGGCCAATATCATGACGGCGAAGACAATACTGGCCAGGCCTCGCGGGCCGAACCAACCGATGAAGAGGCGAGTTTCGAAATCGAAGCGGGTTCCGACCAGGCTGATCAGCACGGGCAGTATGCGAATCATGGTCAGGCTGAGCACCGAGTAAAGCCAGATGTTGAGGGTGAGGCTGCTCCAGGCCCAAGGGATCACCAGTGCGCCAAATACGACCCAGGTAATGACCGATAACAGACTGGCGAACTCTTCGCTGGCCTTGAGCATCTGGTGCTTTTGCTCGGTAAACAGAAAACTTGCAAGCAACCCACCGACGAACGCGGCGATAAACCCGCTACCGCCTAGTGTTTGCGCTGTGGCAAAGCACAGGATGGCGAGCCCGGGCAGGGTCAACTGTGACCACACTGGCGTTTGCCACTGGTGTTTTACGGAGTAGCGCTGCAACCGCCAGGCGATGAGCGTCAGGGTAATACCGATGAGTGCACCGATGCCCAGTTCCTCGATCACTAACTCTAATGCCAGTGAGATAGGGGACCGTGTCTGTTCTTCGACCAGCAATGCCAAAAACATAAGCAACACTGGAACGCAGATTCCATCATTCAGCCCGCTCTCAACGTTTAACCCTTCACGCACGGACGCGGGAACCTGAGGGTTGCTCACAACCGCCTTACCGAGCGCAGCATCGGTGGGCGCCAGAAGGGTTGCCAGTATTGCCAGTTCCAACGGTGGGACCTGTGGGAACAGCCAGACGCCGACTAGCCAACCACCCGCTATGGTCAGCGGTAGCCCTATCATCAACAAGCGCAGTGGAAGCCCTTCATTGGCCCGAAGGACCTTCAGATCAGCGTTGGCCGCATCGCTGAACAGAACAATCGCCAGCGTCAGCTCAGCCAAGAACTTTAGGCCCTCCCTGTCAATCCGGAGTTGCAGAACGCCCAGGAATGCCGGGCCGAGAAGCAGGCCGGCAAGCATGAACATAAGCGGGCCATTAAGCAGGCGTGACTCGAAGCGCCCCGCAAATAGGCTGTAGGTAAGGAGGAAGGCGGCAAGCAGCGCCAAGTTCTGATACATCGACGACCTGCCTGTTAAGGGTGGGCAGATGTAGCACGCGACCTTGAAGTAAACACCTTCAGGGTAGCCCCATTTGCAGTTTCGTGGAGAACACCGGAACAATCGCAATGGTTCAGGTACCGACCCCGGACGGGGCTATCGGCTATTCGGGCCAGGCACCGATTGAAGGAATGCCTGGCAGCGGTGCGCCAAAGGGAGCGCCTACCGGGACGCTCTACAAAGAAACTGACTTAAAGTCGATGTTTTCAGACGTTCAAATCGGCACGGCTAAAACCGTTGCGCTGATAAAAGCGCTCCAGCTCACGGGCTTCCGGCTCCCTGCCGGTGAAAATCTTCAGGTACTCGGGGATGTAGCGCATGCGCTGGGCCAGGGGCTCCCGGGTTTTCATGCTGATGTAGCCGATTTGCGTGAGGTAGATCGAACGGGCGCGGGTTATCGCCGCATCGTGTTCAAAGCCGAAACGGTCGAACATCTGCCGCAATGCCTCGACGCGCTGCTCGTCAGCCTCGCCGATTTCCTGCGCCACTTCCGGTGATTGCAACGCCCAACTGCGCATGGCGAACTCGAACTGCGAGTCGAACAAATCGCTGTTCAGCCAGCAGTCGAAGACGTTGAGGATCGCCTCGGTGATGGACTCGGCATAGGCCTGGGATTTGGTCACCAGGTTGAAGGTGTTCTTGTTTTTCCATTGCTCGATCAAGGCGACGAGCAGGGCATCGCGGTCTTCGAAAAACCAGTAGAAGCTGGTGCGCGACAAATTCAGTTTTTTCGCCAGCGGCATCACTCGCACGGCATCGACGCCTGACTCGGTCAGACTTTCGTAGGCCGCATTGAGCCAGGCTTCCAGGGAGCCTCGGCCTGCCGGTTCCGCCGTTGAGGTGGTTGCTTTCATGGGCATTTCTTCCCTGCTGAAATGTGCTTTTCGTGGTCAACTGTACACCAGTGTCAAGCCTATTGACACCTGTGTACACAGGGGCATATTGTCGGCGTGCCTGATGACCTGTTTGCGAGACCGATATGAAAAACGATCCGCTACTTCAGCCTTATCGCCTCAAGCATTTGACCCTGCGCAACCGCATCATGACCACCTCCCATGAACCGGCATACCCGGAAGACGGGATGCCGAAAAAGCTCTACCGGGCCTACCACGTTGAACGTGCCAAAGCCGGTGTAGCCATGACCATGACCGCGGGCTCCGCCGCGATCTCCCGTGACAGCCCGCCCGTGTTCAACAACATTCTGGCCTACAAGGACGAAGTGGTCGGCTGGATGAAAGACCTGACCGACGAGTGCCATGAACATGGTGCGGCGGTGATGATCCAGCTCACTCACCTGGGCCGGCGTACCCGCTGGGACAAAGGCGACTGGCTACCGGTGGTGTCGCCCTCCCATAATCAGGAACCCGCACACCGCGCCTTCCCCAAGCAGCTCGAACAGTGGGACATCGACCGCATCATTCGCGACTACGCCGATGCCGCCGAACGCATGAAAGCCGCCGGCCTGGACGGCATCGAGCTGCAAGCCTACGGTCACTTGATGGATCAGTTCTGGTCGCCGCTGACCAACGAACTGGAAGGGCCGTACGGCGGCTCGCTGCAAAACCGCCTGCGCTTTACCTTCGATGTGCTCACGGCCATTCGTAAACGCGTGGGCCCGGAATTTATCGTAGGCATTCGCTACACCGGGGACGAAGTCCTTGCCGGCGGCCTGCAAAAAGAGGAGGGGTTGCAGATCTCCCAACTGTTGAAAGACAGTGGCATGATCGACTTCCTCAATGTGATTCGCGGCAACATCGCCACCGACGCCGGGCTGACCGACATCATCCCGATCCAGGGCATGCGCAATGCGCCGCACCTGGATTTTGCCGGCGAAATCAAGGCGCTGACCGGCTTCCCGACCTTCCATGCAGCGAAAATTCCCGACGTGGCCACGGCGCGTCATGCCATTGCCTCGGGGCTGGTGGACATGGTCGGCATGACCCGCGCGCACATGACCGACCCGCACATCGTGCGCAAGATCATCGAAGGCCGTGAAGACGATATCCGCCCTTGCGTGGGCGCCAACTATTGCCTGGACCGCATTTACAACGCTGGCGCTGCCTACTGCATCCACAACGCCGCGACCGGGCGTGAAACCACCATGCCCCATGAAATACCCAAGGCTGCGCACAAGCGCAAAGTGGTGATTGTCGGCGCCGGCCCTGGTGGCCTGGAAGCGGCACGGGTGGCAGGAGAGCGCGGCCACGAGGTGGTGGTGTATGAGCTGGCGGACAAACCCGGCGGACAGATTCGCCTGACCGCGCAGTCCGAGCGGCGCAAGGAAATGATCAGCATCATCGATTGGCGCATGGCGCAATGCGAGCGCCTTGGCGTGACGTTTCACTTCAACACCTGGGCAGACACCGCGATTGTTCTCGATGAAAATGCCGACGTGGTGATCGTGGCGACCGGGGGCCTGCCGCACACCGAAGTGCTGGAACGCGGCAATCAATTCCTGGTTTCAAGCTGGGACATTATTTCCGGCGACGTGAAGCCTGGGCGCAATGTGCTGGTGTACGACGATGCGGGCGACCACGCCGGCCTGCAAGCCGCCGAATTCATCGCCCGCAGTGGCGCCAAGACTGAAATCATGACCCCCGACCGCTCGTTCGCGCCGGAAGTCATGGGCATGAACCTGGTTCCCTACATGCGCTCGTTGCAGCAACTGGACACCACCTTTACCGTCACCTACCGGCTCAAGGCTGTGGAGAAACAAGGCGACCAATTGCTGGCTACGATCGGCACCGATTACAGCGACCTGACCAAAACACGCCGGGTGGATCAGGTGGTGGTCAACCACGGCACCCGGCCGCTGGATGAGCTGTATTTCGAACTCAAGCCCTTGGCCAGCAACGAAGGCGCCGTGGAGTACATGGACCTGATTGTCGGCAAGCCGCAAACCGTTTCGAGCAACCCCGAAGGGCGCTTCCAGTTGTTCCGCATTGGTGATGCCGTGGCGTCGCGCAATACCCATGCGGCCATCTACGATGCCCTGCGGCTGGTCAAGGACCTCTAGCTGCCGTGTGTCGCCCACAACAATAAAGACAGCCGTCACCTGATTTAGAAGCCTTTAGTTACTGCCCCAACAGTTGGACTGATTGAATTTGATGAACATCAAACTCTTCCCAGCGGAGGTTGTTGCATGCATACGGGTTCTGATTCCATTGAGCTGCTCACGGCGTTAACCGAACGCGACCTGCGCTTTCGCAGCGATGCCAAGGTCACTGAACATGCCCTGGCGCCGGTCGACACGGCGTTACTCGATGCGTATTGCGCCATCGACCGCAAAGCCCTGCGTCATTACCGCCTGGAACGCATTCGCGAGCAACTGCGTGCCCAGGATTACGCCGGCATTCTGTTGGCCGATCCGATCAATATTCGCTATGCCACCGACACCAATAACCTCGGTTTGTGGGTGATGCACTCGCCCAGCCGCTATGTGTTCGTGGCCACCGACGGCCCGGTGGTGCTGTTCGAGTTCACCAGCAGCCGGCACAACAGCGAGCACGTGGAAACCATCGATGAAATTCGCCCGGCGATTCCCTGGCTGTATTTTCTTGCCGGCCCCCGCGTGCAGGAAAAAGCCGAGCGCTGGGCCCAGGAAGTGGCGGACCTGATGACCCGCCACGGTGGCGGCAATCGCCGCTTGGCAGTGGACCGTTGTGACCCATGGGGCGCGCAGCGCCTGACGCATAAGGGCATTGAGCTGTTCGATGCGCAGCCGTTGATGGAGCAGGCACGCTTGATCAAATCGGCGGAAGAGGTGGCCAGCCACCGGGTCTCCATGGGCGTGTGCGACCTGGCCATTGCCCGGATGCGCACAAGCCTGGTGCCGGGGGTTACTGAAAACCAGCTGTGGAGCATCATGCACGGGACTAATGTCGCGCACGGCGGGGAATGGGCCGAAAGCCGCTTGCTCAGCTCCGGGCCGCGCACCAACCCGTGGTTCCAGGACGCCACCGACAAGGTCATCAAGGCAGGCGAGATGGTCTGTTTTGACACCGACATGGTCGGGCCCGGTGGTTACCTTTCGGACATCTCTCGCAGCTTCGTCTGCCCCGGCAAGGCGCCGACAACGGCCCAGCGCGACTTGCTGGAAATCGCCTCGCAGCAGATCAATCACAACGTCGAACTGCTGCGCCCGGGCCTGTCCTTTCGCGAGTTTGCCGAACACTGTTGGCCTGTGCCCAAGCGCTTTGAGCACAACCGCTACATGATGATGCTGCACGGCGTCGGCCTGGTGGACGAGTACCCCAGCGTCGCCTACGCCGTGGATTTCGCCGAGTGGGGTTACGACGGCCTGTTCGAGGAAAACATGGTGGTGTCGGTGGAAAGTTACATCGGAGAACAAGGCGGTGGGGAAGGGGTGAAGCTCGAAGAACAGGTGCTGATCAGCGCCAACGGGCCGATAAAACTTTCGCGCACGCCCTTAGTCGACGGCGATCGATAGCTGGAGCAAAAACATGAGCAGTATGACCGTGATCGAATCCGCGCCCTCCTTGGCACCGCGCCCAGTGGCCAGCGCCGAACCGTTCTTGCGCCTGGAGGGAATTCATAAGCAGTTTGGCCCCTATCCCGTCCTGCACGACGTGTGTTTTGAAATGAGCAAGGGCGAGGTGGTGGCCATTATCGGGCCCAGTGGTTCGGGCAAGAGTACCTTGCTGCGCTGTATCAATCAGTTGGAGCCGCCGACCCAGGGCCGGGTCAGTATGGATGGCGTGCACATCGAAGCTGGCAAGGCGCTACCCCGTACAGAGCTGCTCAAGCTACGCCGGCGCATTGGCATGGTGTTCCAGTCGTTTAATCTTTTTCCGCACCTGACGGTACTGCGCAATGTCAGCCTGGCGCAAATCCGTACCTTGGGCCGCAGCGCCAAAGAGGCCGACGCCCGCTCCATGCAACTGCTCGAACGCGTGGGGTTGGCCGACAAGGCCCAGCACTATCCGGCGCGCTGCTCCGGTGGCCAGCAACAACGGATCGCCATCGCCCGTGCCCTGGCACTGGACCCTGAATTGATGCTGTTCGATGAGCCGACCTCGGCGCTGGACCCCGAGCTGGGCCTGGAGGTGCTGGCGGTGATGAAAGAGCTCGCCTGCGAAGGCATGTCGATGATCGTCGTGACCCACGAAATGCACTTCGCCGAAACCGTGTCCGACCGCGTGGTGGTGATGGCCGAGGGGCGAATCATCGAGCAGGGGCCGAGCCAGCAAGTGATGCGTCAGCCCGAGCATGAACGGGTGATCCAGTTCCTCCAGGCCGTGAGGAATCGCTGATGCAAGACATCCTGATGATGCTGTTGAACGGTGTGCCGTGGACCATTGCTGTCACCGTGCTCGCCTTCTGCGTCGGCGTGGTGCTGGGGTTTCCGATCTGTGCCCTGCGCCTGTCCAGGGTCAAGCCCCTGCGTTTTCTGGCGGCCATGCTGGTGCTGACCCTGCGCTCCATTCCGCCGATTGTCTGGCTGTTTTTCATCTTCTTTGGCATCGGTGGCGGCTATATCAGCCTGTCGCCGTTTACCGCGGCAGTGGTCGGCCTGGGGCTGATTACGGCGGCGCACATGTCCGAGGTATACCGCGGTGCTTTCGCGGCGATTCCCACCGGGCAATTCGAAGCCGCCTATGTGCTTAACCTGTCGGCATCGCAACGGTTTTTCGATGTGGTGTTACCGCAGTTGGTGCGCATCGCCATTCCCACCTCGGCCACCTACGCCATTGGCCTGCTCAAGGATTCGGCCGTGGCCTCGACCATTGGCGTCGGCGATATCAGCTTCCAGGCCTATCAAGTTTCACAACAAACCTTTCAGGGCCTGAGCGTCTACAGCGCGGCGGCGGTGGTTTACCTGGTGCTCAGCGTGCCGGTGGCCTTGTTCTCCCGTTGGCTCTCGGCGACGTTGAAACAGAGGATTGCCCGATGAGCGAACTGCTGACGATGTGGGCCCAATGGCTGCCGGAGTTGTGGAAGGGCTTTGTGTTGTCGATGCAGGTCACGGCGGTGAGCCTGGGCCTGGGCATTGTACTGGGGCTGGTGCTGGCACTCGGTGTCTCGGCCCCGAGCCGCTGGTTGCGTTACCCGTCTCTGGTCATCGTGGAGTTGGGGCGCGGTGCGCCGGCGTTGATCCTGCTGCAGTATTTTTACTTTGGCCTGCCCAGCGTCAACCTGACCTTGACCTCGTTCTGGGCTGCCGCGCTGGCCATGGCGTACTGCACGGCGGCCTACACCAGTGAAATCATTCGCGGTGGCATCGAGGCCGTGGCCCCAGGGCAAACCGAGGCCGCTGAGGTGATCGGCCTCAACCGGTTCGACGCCCTGCGCTTTGTGATCCTGCCTCAGGCCTTGCGGGTAGCGCTGCCGTCGCTGCTGGGGTTCTCGATCATGATGTTCCAGGCCTCGTCGCTGTGTTTCACCATCGCCCTGCCAGAAATTGTCAGCCGGGCGTCCTCCATAGGTTCCTCCACGTTTGAGTACATGCCGGTGCTGATCCTGGCCGGTTTGATGTATGCCGCTGTCTGTGCTCCGGCAACCCTGGGCGTGGCGGCGTTGGAAAAAAGACTGGCACCCAGCCAGCCATAACAACAAATGCCACTCACGCCGTTTTCGGCTGCTGCTCTCTTATTGCAAAGGTGACGTCATGACTCGCTCATTCAAACATTTTACCCGTTGGATGTTCTTGTGTTCGACCCTGGCTGGCGCGCCATACGCCCTGGCCGAATGCACCCCGGCGAACCAGTTTGAAACCATTACGCCGGGTGTGCTGACCGTGGCGGCGTACGTCTTCCCGCCTTACTCGATACCGGGACCGAACAACCAGTTGAGCGGCGTGGATGGCGAGATCATCAAGCGCATCGCCGAGCGCGAATGCCTGAAGGTCAAGACCATGGTGGTGGACACCGCAGCGGTGGTGCAGGCGGTGGTGGCAAAGCGCGCCGATGTCGGCATCGGTGACTGGTACCGCACGGCAGAGCGCAGCAAGGCGTTGGGGTTGTCGGCACCGTTGTACCTGGACGTGATGGGCATTATTTCGGATGAGGGCTACACGAAGATTTCCGAACTGGACGGCAAGCGCATCGGCACCGTGCAGGGCTACCTGTGGGTGGACGATTTGAAGAAGACCTTTGGCGACAATCTGGTGCTCTACCCGAACCCGGTGGCCATGGCGCAGGACCTGGCGTCCAAGCGCATCCAGGTCGGTGCGGACAGCTTCGCGGTGGGGGTCTCTTCGCAGCAGAAGGGCGCGTACCCCGGCAAGAGCATCAAGGTGTCCGAGCCCGATCAACGGGTCAAGGCCACGCTTGAGCCTGGGCAGAGCGCCTTCCCGTACACCAAGTCCAACGCAGCCTTGGGCGAGGCGCTGGGCAAGAACATCCAGGCCTTGCATGCCTCGGGCGAAATCGCTGAAATCCTCGCCTCGTTTGGCCTGGACCGCGAGGCTGCGAAGGTGGGTGAACCGAGGATGATCCAGTAAAGATAATCAACTGGACGAGCAGGAGCGGCCAGCGCCGCTCCTGCAGGTTCTCAAGCTGCGGCACACCTACAATCCGAGAATATTGAAGCCACCATGGACGACGACAAACCCCACAAGCGCCTGTCTCTGGCCGAGGCCACCACCTTCGCACAACAGCTCTGCCTGGCCCACGGCACCAGCCACGCCGTGGCCTCGGCGCTTGCCAACGCCACGGTATCAGCCCAGGCCCATGGCCAACACGAGGTCGGTTTCGGTCATTTGCCTGACTACCTCAGCGGCTTTGCCACCGGCCGAATCGCCAGGGCTGCCGAGCCCTTCGTGTCCCAGGTCGCGCCGGCCATGATCCGCTGCGATGCGGCCCAAGGCATCGCGCAACTGGGCTTCGATCACGCTTTCCCAGTGCTGTGTAGCAATGCGCATCAACTGGGTATTGCCCTGTTCGCGCAGTTCAACGCTTTCACCTGTGGCGAATTGGGCTATTACACCCGTCGCCTGGCGCGCGAGGGGCTGGTCGCGTTGGCGTTCACCAATGGCTCACCGCTGCTCACCGTGGCGGGCCAGAGCCGGCCGCTGTACTCCACCAACCCCATCGCATTTGCCGCCGCCAGTGCTGCAGGTCGTTTACTGGCGATCGACCAAGCCAGCAGCGCCACGGCCTACGTAAACCTGCTTCGGGCCGCTGAAGCGGGGGAGGCGATACCGCCAGGCTGGGCGGTTGATGCACAAGGCAATGAAACGCGCAGCGCGCGGGAGGCACTGCGCGGGACGTTGCTGGCGTTCGGGGGCGGGCGCGGCGCCAACATCGCGTTGATGGTCGAGGTGCTCGCGGCGGGTTTGACGGGGGCCAATTGGTCGTTGGATGCAGCCGATTTCCGTTCCGGCAGCGAATCCCCAGGGGCAGGCATGCTGGTGATTGGCATTGCTCCCAGGTTGCTGGACGAGTGCTTTGCCTCACGTCTGGGCGAGCAGATGACGCGGCTTGAAACCTTGGGCGTTTACCTGCCGGGCAAGGCCAAAGAGCAAGCCTATGCCCGTGCGGTCCGCGAGGGCATCAGCCTGCCGTTATCGGCGTACGACGCGTTCAAGGCGCAGGTGGAATAGTCAAACCCTTCGCCACCGCCGGCCGCGGCAGAAAACTTTCAAGCGCAGCGGTCACGCTGGGCCGTGCTTGCCCAGCTGCTGTCACTGCGCTACCGGCCAGGCATTGCCACGGCCGATCATGAGGCTTTAAGCCCGGGAGCCTGCAACGCCCCCTGCAGGGCGCCCATGACCATGTCATGCAGCAGCTTGCGCCGTGTTCCCTTGCCGGCCGGCGACTCTGCAATCCAGGCCGGCAGTTGGTTGAGCAGGGACACGATGCCGCTCAAGGTAGAGCGCAGGGGGACGCTCGCCGGTTCACCGGTGAGCTGTTCAATCGTGGTCACCAGGTGTTCCTCGTAGCGCCTGCGCAACGCCAGGATCGAGCCAAGCTGTTCGCTGTCCAGGCAATGGAGGTCATGCTCGGCCAGGCGAAAATGCGCCGCCATGCGCTCGTGCAGCAGCAGGTGCGCCTCAAGCAAAGCCTGCAGTCGTGCCGCGGGGCTGGATTTGCGCCGGTTCACCAGGTTGGCGCCGTGCAGCAACTGTTCGTAGAGTTCCTCGATCAACTCGAACAGCAGTGCCTCCTTGCTGTCGATGTGGTTGTAGATGGAGCCGGCCTTGATCCCCAGATAAGCCGCCAGGTCGCGCATGCTGACCCGGCTGAAACCACATCGGGCAAACAGCTCGAGGGCTTTTTGCCGGGTTTCCAGGTAGCGGGAGTGGTGCACCTGGTCGATGGCCCCCGCAAACGAAGAGCCGGGGCGGGAGGCAATGGGTTGCGAGGCTGTCATCTAGGCGATACCTCCATCGTTGCTGATCCATTTCAAAGGCGAAACTGCCCCAATAGCCGATTGAGCTGGCCCGCCAACTGCCCCAGGTTCTGGCTGGCCTCGTTGGACTGGTCCGCCGCCAGGGCATTCTCGTGGGCCAGCGAGGCGGCGTGGGTGACATTCTGGTTGATGTCCTCGACCACGTGGGATTGCTCCAGGGTGGCACTGGCAATCGAGGCGTTCAGTTCCGTGAGATTGCGCAGCGCGGTGATGACCAGGTGCAGGCTTTCACCGGTTTCGCGGGCCTGTACCACGGTTTGGCGAGCGGCCTGGCTGCTGGCATTGATGACATCGACCGCCGCTTCGGAGTTGCCCTGCAGGCGTTCGATCATGCCCTGGATCTGCGCGGTGGACTGCTGGGTGCGCTGCGCCAGCAGGCGCACTTCGTCTGCCACCACGGCGAAGCCACGACCCTGTTCACCCGCGCGCGCGGCCTCGATGGCGGCGTTCAGCGCGAGCAGGTTGGTCTGTTCGGCGATGGCGCGGATCACCTCCAGCACGCTGCCGATCTGCGTGCTTTCCTGCGCCAGGCTCTGGATCACTTCGACAGCCTGGCCGATGGTCTCGGACAACTGGTCGATCTGGCGCAGGCTGCTGTCGATGTTGTGCTGGCCCTGGCGTGCCTGCTCATCGGCCTGGCGTACTTCATTGGCAGCGTGTTCGGCGTTCTTCGCCACGTCCTGCACGGCATAGGACACTTCGTGGATGGCGGCGGCCACCAGTTCCATTTGCTGGGATTGCTGTTGGCTGTGGCGCTGGCTGTTGCTGGCAATCTCGCCCAGCGATTGCGAGGCCTGGTCCAGGTTGCCAGCGGTCTGCATGGACTGGCCGATCACAGCGCGCAGCTTGTGGGTGAACGCGTTGAAGTGGCTGCTCAGAGCGGTCAGTTCATCGCGCCAGCGACTGTCCAGGTTGTGGGTCAGGTCGGCTTCGCCGCTGGCGATGTTCTCCATGGCATTGACCACCTGCGCCAGGGGCAAGGCGATGCTGCGGGCAATCAGCAGGATCAGCGCGCTGAGCAGCAGGGCGATGGTCAGTACGATGACGAAAGCCTGTATCAGCTGGCGGCGGAACTCCACTTGTACGTCGTCGATGTAGATGCCCGAGCCGACGATCCAGCCCCAGGGCTTGAACAGTTCGACGTAGGAAACCTTCTCCACCGGCGCGTCGGAGCCCGGCTTTGGCCATCGGTAGTGCACCAGGCCGGAGCCATCGCGGTTTGCCACGGCGACCATTTCGTCGAACAGTGCCTTGCCGTCAGGGTCGCGGGTGCCCGCCATGCGCTTGCCCTCGAGCTTGGCATTGGGGTGCATGACCATGCGAGTGTCGAGATCTTCGATCCAGAAGTAGTCGTCGTGGCCGTAGCGCAGGTTGCGTATGACCGCGCTGGCCTGTTGTTGCGCTTGCCCACGCTCGAGACCCTGGCCTTCCAGGGCCTGGAAATGACGCAGGATGCCGCTGACGGTCTCGACCACGTGACGGGTTTTCAGGGCCTTGGCCGCATAGAGATCGTCATGGTTCTGCTTGAGCATCAGGCCGGCGAGAATCAGCAGCATCAGGATGGACGTCAGCAAGATCAACCACAGGCGGCGGCTGATGGAAAAATTACGCAGGCCGAGCATGGGCAACTCCAGAAGGGGCAGGCAAGGGGGCAGCCGGCGCGCAGGGCGCGGCCGGCCAAGGGCTCAGAGCGCGTAGTGGGCCAGCTCGCGTGCGATCAGCAGGCGCTGCACCTCGCTGGTGCCTTCGTAGATCTGGGTGATGCGCGCATCGCGGTAGTAGCGCTCCACGGGGTAATCCTCCAGGTAGCCATAACCACCATGGATCTGCAGGGCGCTGGAGCACACGCGCTCAGCCATTTCCGAGGCGAACAGCTTGGCCTGGGACGCTTCTGACAAGCACGGTTGCCCGGCGCTTTTCAGGCGCGCGGCATGCAGCACCAGCAGGCGGGCAGCATTGAGCCGGGTGTGCATATCGGCGAGCAGGTTGGACACGCTCTGGTGTTCGATGATCGGCTTGGCGAACTGGATGCGTTCGCGGGCATACCCCAGCGCAGCCTCGAAGGCGGCGCGGGCGATGCCCAGGGACTGGGCGGCGATGCCGATGCGACCGCCTTCAAGGTTCGACAGGGCAATGGCCAGGCCCTTGCCGCGCTCGCCGAGCAAATGGTCCTGGGGGATCGTGCAGTTATCCAACGTCACCGCGCAGGTATCGGAGGCCTTGATCCCCATCTTGTGTTCGCTGCGATCGACCACGAAGCCGGGATTGTCGGTGGACACCAGGAACGCCGACAGGCCCTTCTTGCCCAGTTCCGGATCGGTGACGGCAAAGACAATGGCCAGCTTGGCACGCTTGCCGTTGCTGACGAATTGCTTGGCACCATTGAGTACCCACTGACCGTCGCGCAGTTCGGCGCGCGTGCGCAAGTTGTGGGCTTCGGTGCCCGCCTGTGGCTCGGTCAGGCAGAAGCAGCCAATGGCCTGGCCGCTGGCCAGGAGCGGCAGCCAGGTGTCTTGCTGGGAAGGGCTGCCATATTTGAGCAGCGGGCCGCAGCCCACTGAGTTGTGGATGCTCATCAAGGCGCCGAGGGCGCCGTCGCCGGCCGAGATTTCCTCCACGGCCAGGGCGTAGGCCACATAGTCGGTGTAACTGCCACCCCAGGTGTCCGGCACCACCATGCCCAGCAGGCCCAGTTCACCCATCTGCGCCACCACGGCATCATCGATCCAGCCGGCCTTTTCCCAGGCCTGTTTCTGCGGGCCGACTTCGCTGCGGGCGAAGTCGCGTGCCATGTCGCGGATCATGCGTTGTTCTTCGGTCAATTCGATATCGTGCATTGCGAGTCTCCTGCCGTTCAGGCGGTACGAAGGGGTTTGCCAGAGGCCGGGCGAAAGTCGCTGAAGAAAGCCTGCACCCGTGCAGGCACCAGTTCCGCCAGGGTTGGCGGGTTCCAGCGTGGGGTCTTGTCCTTGTCGATGATCAGTGCGCGCACACCCTCCATCAGGTCGCCTTTGTCGAACCACTGGTAGTCCAGGTGCAGCTCCAGGGCAAAGCAGTCGGCCAGGCTCAAGTATCGACCGCGGCGCAACAGTTCCAGGGTCGTAGCCATTGCCAGTGGCGAGCGGCTGTCGAGCAGCGCAACCGTCTGTTCGGCCCAGTCGCGCAGCTCGGGACGTTGCTCGCGCTGCAGCGCATTGCGAATCGCCGACACATCAGGCAGGGAGAAATAGTCATCGATCACCTGGCGGTAAGCCTTGAGTTCCGATCCGGCAATACGCTCGGCGGCCAGCCCCGCCAGCAGGTCTTGCAAGTCTTCTGCGGGCGCACGGGTCCAGTTCAAGTGATCCAGGGCGGCATCCAGTTCGACCAGGCGCTCGCTGGGCAGGTAGTAGTCGGCGAGGTCGGCATAGAGCGCATCGGCGGCCCGTACCTGGCAGCCGGTGACGCCCAGGTAGATACCCAGCTCACCGGGAAGCCGCGGCAGGAAATAGCTGCCACCGACATCGGGGAAAAAGCCGATGCCGACTTCCGGCATGCCCATGCGCGTGCGCTCGGTGATCACCCGCAGCGAGGCCGCCTGCGCCAGGCCCATGCCACCGCCCAGGACGAACCCGTCGAGCAGCGCCAGCACCGGTTTGGAGTAGCCATGCAGGTACTCGTCCAGGGCGTATTCCTCTTCGAGAAACAGCTCGTGCAGGTTGTCCCCGGCCTTGTGACTGTCGTACAGCATGCGGATGTCGCCACCGGCGCAGAAGGCTTTTTCCCCGGCACCACGCAGGGTGACGGCGACGATGTCCGGGTCTTGTTCCCAGATCCACAGGTACTGGCAAAGCAGCTTCACCGTCGGCAGGTCGAGGGTGTTCAGCGCGCTGGGCCGGTTCAGTGTCAGGTGGCCGATGCGGTTGCGCACACAGGCCAGCACCGGGGCTTGCTGCTCGCTCATGCCTGGGCTTCCCCTTGGAACAGTTTGATGATGGCGGAGAAGTCCAGGCCGCCATGACCTTGCAGGCTGAAGGTCTGGTACAGCTGCTGGGCGGCAGCACCGAGCACCACCGGCTGGCGCGCGTGTTTGGCTGCTTCGGTAGCGAGGCTGAGATCCTTGAGCATCAGGTCGGTGCCGAAGCCGCCACTGTAGCCACGGGAGGCCGGAGCATTTTCCAGCACGCCCGGGAACGGATTGTTGATCTCCGAACTCCAGCAGCGACCGGTGGAGGTGCCGATGACACCGGCCAGCACCTTGGCGTCCATGCCCAGGGCCACACCCAGGGCCATGGCCTCGGCGACGCCGACCATGGAGATGCCGAGCAGCATGTTGTTGGCGATCTTGGCCACTTGGCCGTTACCGGCTTCGCCGCAGCGCACGATGTTCCTGCCCATGGCCGAGAGGATCGGCAAGGCCTGGTCGAATACGCTGACGGGGCCGCCGACCATGAACGTCAGGGTGCCTGCCGTCGCACCGCCGGTGCCGCCGGAGACCGGCGCGTCGAGCATCGAGTTGCCTTGGGCGAGGGCGAGTCTGGAAACTTCGCGCGCACTCAGCGGGTCGATGGTCGAACTGTCTATCAACAGCACACCTGGGCCGATGTTGGCCAACAGGCCGTCCTTGGCGCAATAGACCTGTTTCACGTGGTGTGCGGTTGGCAGCATGGTGATGATCACTTCCACCCCGGCCTTGGCCACGCCTGCGGGTGAGTCGGCGGCGCTGGCGCCGGCCTCCACCAACGCGGCGACTGCCTGCGCGAAGGGATCGAAGACGGTCAGGCTGTGGCCCGCCTTGAGCAGGTTGCGGGCCATTGGGCCGCCCATGTTGCCGAGGCCGAGAAATCCGATATGCATGATGGCTACCTTTTGCGTGTGTGGTGGCGAGGGGATCTACCGAAACGTTGCACCGCCCCGTTGGGTCGCGAAGCGGCCCCAATCCAGACAACTCGGTCTGTTTGAACGGTCGCTGGGGCTGCTTCGCAGCCCCAGCGGGGATGAATCCCCTCGCCACAGATCATTTGAGGGTGATAGTGGTGTTCACCGCGCCAACGTCGTCGTCCTCGTCGAACCAGCGTTGGGTGATCGTCTTGGTCTGGGTGTAGAAGGTCACCACTTGCTTGCCGTAAGGGCCCAGGTCGCCGAGCTTGGAGGCGCGCGAACCGGAGAAGGAGAACAGCGGGACCGGTACCGGGATCGGCACGTTGATGCCCACCTGGCCAACGTCGATTTCCTCCTGGAAGTGACGGGCCGCCGCGCCGGAGCGGGTGAACAGGGCGGTACCGTTGCCATTCGGGTTGGCGTTGATGATCTCGATCGCCTCGCTCAGGCTGGCGGCCTGCATGACGCACAGCACCGGGCCGAAGATTTCTTCGCGGTACACGGACATTTGCGCAGTGACGTTGGAGAAGATGGTCGGGCCGACGAAGTTGCCGTCCTGGTAGCCAGGCACGCTCGGGTTGCGGCCATCCAGTTCGAGTTTGGCGCCTTCTTCGATGCCACTGGCGATCAGGCTGTTGACGCGATCCAGGGCAGCGCAGGAAATGACCGGGCCGATGTCGGTGCCAGGTTCGGTGCCGCCATTGATCTTGAGGGTTTTGGTCCGCTCGATCAGGTCCGGCAACCAGGTCTGCGCTTCACCTACCAGAATCACTACCGGCAGGGCCATGCAGCGCTGGCCAGCGGCGCCGAAGGAAGCGCCCAGCAGGTTGTTCAAGGTCTGCTGCTTGTTGGCATCGGGCAGGACGATGGCGTGGTTCTTCGCGCCCATCATGCACTGTGCGCGTTTGCCGTTTTGCGTGGCGCGGTTGTAGACGTGAGTGCCGACCTTGGTCGATCCCACGAAGGACACGGCCTTGATGTCCGGATGATCACAAATCAGGTTCACCGCATCGACGCCGCCGTGGATGACGTTGAGTACGCCCTTGGGTACACCGGCCTCCAGCGCCAGTTCGACGAGGCGCATGGTCACCAGTGGGTCTTGCTCGGACGGCTTGAGGACGAAGGTGTTGCCGGTGGCGATGGCCATCGGGAACATCCACAATGGGATCATCGCCGGGAAGTTGAACGGGGTGATGCCGGCGCACACGCCCAGCGGCTGCATCAAGGTGTAGGTGTCGACGCCGTTGGCGACGTTGTTGGCCAACTCGCCCATCTGCAGGTTACCTATGGAGGTGGCGTGCTCGACCACTTCCAGGCCGCGGAACACATCACCTTCGGCATCCGGCAGGGTCTTGCCCTGTTCGGCGGTGAGCAGGGCGGCGAGTTCCTTGATGTTCTCGCGGATCAGCTGCTGGTATTTGAAGAAGATCCGCGAGCGGGCGCCGATCGGGGTCTTGCGCCAGGTCTTGAAGGCTTCCTTGGCGCTGGCCACGGCGGCATCCATTTCCTCGGCGGTGGCGAATGGCACACGAGCGAGGACTTCCTGGGTGGCCGGGTTGACCACGTTACGCCACTCGGTACTGCGCGATTCGACGAACTCGCCGTTGATGAGGAGCTTGACGCTTGGAACGCTGGATGAGGTCATTTTCGGGTCCTGTCTGCTTTCTTTGAGTCGAGAGTGGCCCCTCGGCCTGGTTGGCCGAGTGGTCGGAGGTGAGTTCAGGAGGGCCGGCGCACCGGCCCGGATTCAGCCCTTGAGCTGAGGGAAGTCTTCTTCGAAGTACTCTTGTGCGCCGCGCGCGTCACTCTGCCGACGCTGCACTTCCATCTGGCGCAGCTCCACCCGACGGATTTTCCCGGAGATGGTCTTGGGCAGCTCGGTGACGAACTCGATGCGTCGCACTCGCTTGTACGGCGCCAGGTGCTCGCGGGCAAAGGCGAGGATATTGCCGGCGAGCTCGGCGCTGCCGGGTTCGTCATGGGCCAGGATCAGGAACGCCTTGGGCACGGCCAGGCGCAGCGGGTCGGGGCTGGGGACCACGGCGCATTCCATCACCGCCGGGTGCTCGATCAGAGCGCTCTCCAGTTCAAAGGGGCTGATGCGGTAGTCGGAGGCCTTGAACACGTCGTCGGCGCGACCGACAAAGGTGACGTAGCCATCATCGTCAATCTGCGCGGTGTCGCCGGTGCGGTAGTAACCGTCGCGCATCACCTCGGCGGTTTTTTCCGGACTGTCCTCATAGCACAGCATCAGGCCAAGTGGGCGCACGTCCAGCGGCAAGGCGACTTCGCCCTCATTGCCAGGTGCCCCGTCGGGGTCGAGCATGGTCACTCGGTAGCCCGGCAGCGGACGACCCATGGAACCGGGCTTGAGCAATTGGCCGGGCGTATTGCCGACCAGGGCGGTGGTTTCCGACTGGCCGAAACCGTCGCGCAATGGCAAGTCCCAGGCATGCAGGATCTGCTCGATGATTTCCGGGTTGAGCGGCTCACCGGCGCCCACCAGTTCGCGCAGGCACAGGCGCTCCTTGTAACTGGCCAGGTCCTCCTGGATCATCATGCGCCAGACCGTGGGCGGGGCGCACAGGCTGGTGACGCCATAGCGCTCCAGGGCACCCAGCAGGGCAGGGGCGCTGAAGCGCGCCACGTTATGGATGAAGATGCAGGCGCCGGCGTTCCAGGGGGCAAAGAGGCAACTCCAGGCGTGCTTGGCCCAGCCCGGTGACGAGATGTTCAAGTGCAGGTCGCCCGGCTGCAGGCCGATCCAGTACATGGTCGACAAGTGGCCGACCGGATAGCTCTGGTGGCTGTGCAACACCATCTTTGGCTTGGAGGTGGTGCCGGAGGTGAAGTACAGCAGCATCGGGTCGGTGGCCAGGGTGCGACCCTCGCTGTCGAACTGCTCGGAGTATTCGCTGGCGGCGCTGTGGGATGTCCAGCCGGCGGGGGCCGGGCCGACGCAGACGCGGCTGCAGCCTTCACCCAGGCCGTCGAACTTGTCGACATGGGCGGCACCGACCACCAGATGGCGAACCTGGCCACGTTCGATACGATCGGCCAGGTCATCGCAAGTCAGCAGTGCGGTGGCAGGGATGACCACGGCGCCCAGCTTGAAGGCGGCCAACATGGTTTCCCACAGGGCTACGTCGTTGCCGAGCATCAGCAGGATGCGCTCGCCACGGCGCACGCCAAGGGCACGCAGGTGGTTGGCCACCTGGTTGGAGCGCGCGGCCAGTTGCTGGAAGCTGTAGCGCTGCTCGCTGCCGTCTTCTTCGACGATCCACAGGGCGTTGGCCTGGTTACCTTCGGCCATGGCATCGAAGTAATCCAGCGCCCAGTTGAATTCACTCAGTTGCGGCCACTGGAAGTCCCGTGTGGCAGTGGCGTAGTCGGTACGGTGGGCCAGCAGGAAATCACGAGCTTTGATGAAGGGTTGGCAGTTGCTGTTCATTGGAGTCTCCATCGATCGCGGGGGCGATCGGCGCGGTAACGGGTACGGGATGGTCANNGACGCGTGCGGGTACCTGAGAGCGGGGAGACGATGGCAAGCATGGATGTCTTCACGGTGTATGCCCTTGTTTGTTTTTGTTGGGTCTGGCCCGGATCATGACCGGTGCTTGAGTCCAGTATATGCATGCAAAAATGAATTAAAAATGCTCATAAAAGCCGGTGCGTTGTGCAGAAAAGTCATAGCTGTGGTGCGTTGGATGGCAGGCCGATCGCACTGTCAGGTAATGCGGGTCGCCCTTACTGTAGGAGTCAGGCTTGCCGGCGAAGGCGTCCAGGCGGCCAATGGAGATTTTGTGACTGAGTACATATCCATTGCTGCGGTAACGGCCACTTAGGGTTTCGCTTTTACTGTAGGAGCCAGGCTTGCCGGCGAAGGCGTCCTGGCAGACGATAGTTGTCTTTCAGGTGTACAT
>CXWK01091990.1_pt1 | contig 65569 bp, 97 predicted proteins | sample 590851 | NCBI WGS metagenome assembly CXWK01 (sample SAMEA3498364, study PRJEB10139) | wastewater metagenome | biome: wastewater treatment plant; material: activated sludge | place: Denmark | collected 2014-08-01 | reverse complement strand
TGGTCCGACCAGTCGTGGTCCGACCAGATGTAACGTTACAGGCGTTACATGAGGTCGGACCAATTGCAGGGGACCTCGAGCTGCCGTTCGAGCCTGCATGGGTCGGATCGTTAACTCCTGTTCACGCTGATCCGGCTCCGGATCCGACCAAGCCGGACGCTCGGCGACCCGCGCCACCGGTTCCGGAGCAGGCTCGAGCGCTGGCGGCGCGACTCCGGGAGTCGGTGGCGATCGCGAACCCGAGATCCAAGACCGCGCGCGAGGTCCCGCACGAGATCCGGCTGACGGTCGACCGATGGGCGATCGCGATCGACAAGCTCCACCGGATCGACCGCGCGACCTGGGACGAGATCGCGGCGACCATCGAGTGGGTGATCCGGCACCGGTTCTGGAGCGGGGTGATCTTGTCGGCGCCGAACCTGCGCGAGAAGTGGGACAAGATCCAGATCCAACGCCAGCGCGATGAAGATCCAACACCGAGCCGGTTGCCGCGCGGCACCGGTCGACATGAACCGACGCCCGGCGAATACGCCGACGGGGAGCAAAGCCTATGAGCCGACTGCATGTGGTTGCAGGAATCGATGACGCCGTGACCGAGCTCGACGAGGACATCACGACCGACATCCGCACCGGCCGGACGTCGAGCATGTCGGACGATCTGAGCGATCTGCTGTCGCTGGTCAACGCGCCTCCGCTGGATGACGCCGAGGCGTGGGCGGAGCGCGACGCGCGCGTGCAGGCGCAGCGCGAGATGGCCGCCGGCCGCGACGCCAGGGATGTGCTCGAGCGCCGCGGCGCCGAGCTCGTGGCGGACCACGGGTTCCCGGAGCGCGCGATGTCGATGGCGGCGAGCGGCGCGACCAAGAGCATGGTCCTGGATGCCGCGCTGTCCTGGCGCCCGACGCCGGCGAAGTCGATCTTGATACTGTCTGGCGACCAGGGCGTCGGCAAAACCGTGGCCGCCTGCGCCTATGCGCTGCAATCGCCGGGGTCATGGCGCTACGTGCGGGCGGCGACGTACCAGGGAACGAGCCGGTTCGACCGCGCCGCGCGCGATCGCCTGCTGTCCGGTTCGCTGGTGCTGGACGATCTGGGCGCCGAGTACGCCGACGAAAAGGGATCGTTCCTGGCCGACCTGGACGAGCTGATCGATCACTACTACTCGAGGCCGAGCCGAACGCTGGTGATCACCACCAACGTATCGAGCCGGACGTTCTCGACGCGCTACCGGAGCGCGCGGCTGCTCGGTCGACTGCGCGAGGCGTCGGTGTGGCGTGAGTTCGGTGATGCACAGTGCCTGCGCCCGGCGCCGCGTGGGGTCGGAAAGTGAGTCACAGGGACGGGCGGGTGGTGTTGTCCGCATGGGTCGATCCGGTGGTACGCGACCATGCGCGCGAAGCCGCAAAACTCGCCAACATGGAGTTTTCACGGTGGGTGCAGCGCGCCGTCCGGCAGACGATGGCGCGAGAGTCGGCGGACAGAGCGATGGATGCTGCTCGTGAACGCGAATGGATAAGCGATCAAAATGGATGACGCCGACGATGACGACTTCGAGCAGCGATGCGAGGCGTGCGACACCAGCGAGCATCTCGCATCGTTGCGGCTCACCGAGGACGGGTGGTTCTGCACGATGTGCCTATCGTGCGGCGCCGCTGGATGTGGGGTTGATGGGGCCCCATGTCTCAAGTGCATCGAGGAGGACGAGGATCTGATGGAGATCGAGAACGGGGCGACCGTTCACTGAGGTTCGACGATGGAGGCCAAGGAAAATGCGTAACGATGTAAATGCACATGTGGATTCTCGGATCTCCTACGCGCTGGCCGGAACACGTAGCAAGGGCGGATGGGGCACCGGCCGCACGTCGACCCGGCGGGATCGGTATCCGCGGCGGTATCTGATCAAGGCGGTATTCAGTCGGATGCTCATGAACCAGCGGCACGTCGACAGTCAATTCGGGCTCGGGTGCGAGTACCCGGTCGGTGCTGCGGTGGACCCGTCGAGCATGGCCAGCGTTACGGCGCAGAGCTGCCGGCAGCGGCGCACCACGGTGGACGGCGAGGCCGACCCGATGGTGCTCGAGATGTGCCACGACGATCGGCGCCGTCCGGTATTGGCCCGCGTCCGCGAGGTCCGAGCGTGAGGGCGTCGAAAGAAACCGCCGAGAGACGGCCGCGCGGCGGGACGATGTGGTCCAGGCGCTACGTGCCCTCCACGCTGGTCGGCGGCAACACGCTGGCGGCGTCGGCGTGGAGCCGTCACGGAGTCCAGGTGTTCTCGTGCCTGGAACTCGCCGAATACCCGAGCGGAGGCGACGTCGGGCCGCAATGGCACATCTCGGTATCGGCTCGCCACGGCGACGGGCTGCGGCGGGTGACGGATGCCGAGCTGCGGATGACGCTGGTCGCGTTCCGGATGGTTGGCTCGGAGGAGGACAACCATCACCCGGGCAACGCCAGGCATTTCTGGTTGCCAGTCGACCCGGCGCGGCGCGTTGATTGCGAGTGCAAGACCGACGAGGAAACGGTCACCGAGGCGGACGGATACACGTGGACCACGCCGGTGGATGGCCCGTGCCGCGGGTGCGAGTTTGCGGCGATGGAGGCCGGGCGGACGTGCCCGCTGCATTCGATGGAGCCAGGAGATCGTCCATGATCCCCGTGTACTCGTACTTGGTGATCTCAGGCTGGCACGGGACTACTGCCACGATGGTGGCGACGGTCGGGATGACGCCAAGGCGATTCCGTATTCGGGCGCTAACCCGCACGAGGCTCCCCGGCCGCAACCGCTGGCTCGAGCCAGGTGAGGAGGTTCTCGTGCCAAAGGGCGCAGTTCGCCACGGCGAATGGAGCAAGCCATTGTCCTCGATGGAGGGTGCATCGTGAGGCGGATCTCCGATCGGACTCGGCGGGATGCGATCAAGATCTGCTCGGTCGTGGCCTGTAATCCAGGCGTCTACATGAGCTCGAGCTCCGCGATCTCGATCGGCCTGCCGAAGTATGGCCAGGCCGAGTGCCTGGCGTTTGCGGCGGCGAGTTTTGCCAGGGAATCCTTCCGGCGCGCGACCAGCTATCGACTCGAAGCGATCGAGTGCTACCAGGAGGCGGAGGCTCTGCTGCGATGCGGGTGGCGGCCGCGCTTCGATCGGCGCGGTGAGATGATCTGCGATGGCGTGGTCCGATGGTGAGCCGCAGGTCCAAGCTGCTCAACGACGAGGTTCTCCGCATGCTGATCAGCGAGGCGCGAGAGCTCGACCAGACCGACCAGCTACAAAACTGGATCGCGAGCTATATCCCGCTGCTGGTTGCCGAGATCCGCGACCTGCGCACCGAGCTCGAGGAGTGGAAGCGATCGGCCGAGCTCGCGTGCGAATGCCCGCCTGCTAGTTGCGATTGTCCCGGTTGCTCGATGGCGCGTGAGTCGTCGATGGTGCCGAGGTGATCGCCGCGCTCTACGTCGCGACCGGCGGCTGCTACTTCGGTCTCGATGGTGTGGACCCGTGGGACAAGGAGCGCGACGCGCGAACCTACGCCGGGCCGTGGCCGGTGGTGGCGCACCCGCCGTGCGAGCGGTGGGGTCGGTATTGGAGCGGAGGGCCGAGCGCGAGCCGCCGGCGCGAGCTGGGAGACGACGGCGGGTGCTTCACCGCCGCTCTGGCCGCGGTGAGGCGCTGGGGGGGGGGTAATCGAGCACCCCGAGGCGTCCAAGGCGTGGTCGCGGCATGGGCTGATCGCACCGCTGCGCGGCGGCGGGTGGTCGGTGGCCGACGACGTTGGCGGGTGGACCTGTTGCGTGGAGCAGGGCAACTATGGCCACCGCGCGCGCAAGGCCACGTGGTTGTACGCGCACGGGACCGAGCTGCCGTCGCTGAAGTGGGGCCCGTCGGCGCGGCGGGTTCGGCTCGACTTCGGGTTTCACAGCGCGGAGGAGCGGCGCAAGTTCGCCAGGCCGCCGGCTGGCCTGTCCGATGACGAGCGCGCGCGGCGCCGGGAGTGGCTGGAGTGGTACGAGCGCGAGACGGGCAAGGCGTGGTGCGCGCCGGAGCGGATGGGGCGATACGAGCGGCTCGCGACGCCGATCCCCGTTCCGCGACCTGCTGATCTCGATCGCCAGATCGGTCGACGCGAAAAAACGTCAACAGCCGCTTGATTTGTGTAGCTACATCGGATAGGTTCTCGCTTGTCGACGGCGGGGGATGCCGGCGACGAACCAAGGAGACCGACAATGACCACCGAGGACACTGCCAAGATCGAGATCGTCTACTCCAACGGTTCGAGCGAGCTGCTCGACGCCGACACGCACATCCGCTCGCTCTGGGCGCTGTTCGTCGACTGCACCGAGCTCGGGGCGTACGAGAACCGGCCCGACGACGACGGCACCGAGACCACCCCGGCCGAGATGCTGCGCGAGCTGCGGGTGTGCAACTCGAAATCCTGGTTTCTGGTGGGGAACGAGGACGGCGGAGGTTGGACCGTGGTGGACCACGACGCGACGATCGCGGCCAATACCCGCCGCCACGCTGAGGTCGAGGGCCGCAAGGACTTCGAAGATGGCGGTGCTGGCGACGATGAGGCGTACATCAACGCCCTGGGTATGGAGAAGATCTCCAAGGCGATCGGGATCTCGGCGCAGGTGTTCGACGCCGATGTGTGGTCCAAGGCGTTCCGTGCCGGCTACGACGCCGCGCGCGCCGAGGCGCTGTGACTGCCGGACGGCGCCGCCGGGCGGATCCGGCGAAAAAGCACGGCGGGCGCCGGCTAGGCGCCGGGCGCCGAGCTGGCGGAGCGACCAAGACATCGCAGCCGATTGGGCTGCGGATCTCGCTGGATGCGATCGCGCGCGCCGAGGCGGCTGGTCAGACCATCGGCCAGCGCGTGGACCTGGCGCTGAGGGAGATGGCGATCGCCGAGGATCTTGCGGTCGATATGGATACGAATTTACGCACGGCGGCTGGGGCGGTGTTTCTGCAGGCGGCCAAGTCGAGATCGCAGGTGCGACGGTGAGCTCGAAGGGCCGCAAGGTCGACCCCGAAAACGTCAACGAGTTCTACCCGACGCCGCGGGACGCGATCGTGCCTCTGATGGAGTCGTCGCTGGTCACGCTGCCCGGCGGGGTGTGGATCGAGCCGTGCGCTGGCAGCGGGGCTATCGTCGAAACCGTTAACTACTTCCGATCGGATGTGCGGTGGAGGCTGTTCGAGATCGATCCGCGGTTCGGTCCGACGCTGACCAACCTGCTGCGGCCCGACGTCGACCGACTGGCGCCGATCGGCGACTTCCTGGCCATGCCGTGGCCGTCGAGCTGGTCGAAGGCGGACGTGCTGATCATGAACCCGCCGTTCAACCTAACCACGCAATTCGTCGAGGCGGCGTTCCAGCGCGCGCATTGGGTGGTGATGCTCCAGCGCGCCAACTGGTTCGGGTCGAAGAAGCGCGCGCCGTGGTTCCGCGAGCATTGCCCGGATCTGTACACGCTGCCCAAGCGGCCATCGTTCACCGGCAACGGGACGGACTCGTGCGAGTACGGGTGGTTCGTGTGGCCGCCCGATGGCAGGAACCGACGCACCGGCACCATGGGGATGCTGGGAGACAACCGACAAGGAGCGCCGACGTGATCTATGACCTGGAAACACTGAGGAACAAGATCCAACAGCTCGAAACTGCGCGCGATCATGAGGCGAAGCATTGGCGCCGGATGTATGAGAAAGCCTCCGAGGATCTGGAGGCTGCGCGCGATCTAAATCTGGCGACGCAGATCCAGATCGGCGAGGAGATTGCGCGCACCAAGGCGCAGAGCGCGGCCGCGCAGCGGTGGCATGGCCAGTGGGAGCACCTCCGGTCGGAGCTCGACAAGCTCCAGGCCAGACCCGACGAGGTCAAGGAGCTCGGGGAGGCTCTCGCCGAGAAGGTCGCCGAGCTGGATCGACTCAGGGTTGAGCACGACCGCTGGCGAAGTGGCCACCAAGCCATGGTCGCGAAGCAGGCGGAGCTCGAGGATCAGATCCGCAATCTGAAGCTGCAGCGCAACGAGTTCCAGCGCGAAGCGCGGCGACTGCAGCACGTGGTCGATACCTACGAGAAGATCCGCGTGCGGGCCGCCGATTGGACGGATAGCGGCCAGGTGAATCACTCGTTCGAGGAGCTGAAGGCCGAACGAGATCGGATCTGGGCTGCGGCTGACGATGGTGCGTTCGGACGGGCCGCCACCGCCGGGATCGGTGGCGAGGAGCGGCCGCGATCGACCCCGCGGCTGCGGCCACCGCTGCAGGGCACCCCGGAAGCGCCGGCCGCAAGTTCGGAGCAGCGGTCCGATGGGTTCAACATCTCGCACCGTCGGATTAACGAGATCATCACGGAGATGCGCCGGATGGCGTCGCTGTGCGATGGCGAGAATTCTGACACGATCATGGAGGTTCTCGACATTCTCGAGGATCGCATCGATCGCGAGATCGGCCTGGCACCGCGGCCGAAGTGGATGCCGGTTAGATCGCCGATCGAGGATGCCGCCTGCCGCGACGCAAGGGCTGTAGAGCTGGCGGCGGAGTAGACCAGTGGCGCGCCGCCACCGCGCCAAGCGGCGCGACAACAACGAGAGGGAGATCATCGAGGCGCTCGAGGTCGCCGGCGCCAGCGTCTCGACGATCGACGGCGATGGCGGCGAGCCGGATCTCCTGGTCGGCTACCGCGGCGAGACGCACCTGCTCGAGGTCAAGCGGCCGGTGAGCTCGAGCGGTAAGACGACCGGCGGAGCCAGCATGCCGGTGAACGGCGGCGACGGGATCTCGACACGGCATCAACTCGCCTGGCGCGCGAGGTGGCAGGGGAGGCCGGCGTGCATCGTGGCCACCCCGGCCGAGGCGCTGGCGGCGATCGGTGCGCAGGGCGGCGAGCACCTGCCGAGCCGGGTGGTGGATACGATGCTCAAGAAGCTCTCCGGCGATCCGCTGCCGAAGATCGGCGCCAAGCCGATCCCGCGGCGCCGCACCGGGCTGATCACGACCGACGAGGCCAAGGCGATCAGGAACGTGGACGACTGCGCCAAGGCGAAGCATCCACGGGTGATCGGTACCAAGCGCTGCCCGTGCGGCGCCTGGTACATGACCGATGAACGTTGAGCGGCGTTTGCCGCTCTGATACAAACGGCACAGGAGGCAACGATGGGATCTTATGAAATCGACGAAAATGGAAGGGTGACGCCGATTGATCCGGTGGAGATTCCGGTGGTGAGGCCGGCGCTCCCGTCCGAGCGCGTTCGGTGGTTCGCAGACTGTTGGTATTTTTCTCCTGGGATCGACTCTACAGGTGGGTATCGCGGCTGCAGCTTTCCAATGGTCGGGGAGGGGACAGGCGCAGAGCTGGACGCATTCGCGTGGTTCGGCTCGCTGGACGAGGCGCAGCGCGAGGAGCTGGCGCGCCGCGTGGCGACGCTCGAGCAGGTGCGGCGGCAGGATGCGCCGCCGGCGCGCAAGGGAGCGCAGTGATGCCGCTGGTTGGTAAATCCATGGACCGAAAGCGCAACGCGCGTCGGCGTCAGCTCTGCGGCGCGCATACCGCCGAGTCGTGGAACGCAGCGTACCCGGTCGGGACCGTTGTCCGGTACTGGCCGATGTACCCGCCGGTGGCGGGGATTCCACCCGTCGACACGTTTACCCGCTCCGTTGCCTGGTCGCTCGGCGACGGATCGGTTGTCGTCCTGGTCGACGGGAAAACCGGCGGCGTCCACCTGTCGCACATCGAGGTGCCGTGATGGATGCGGATCGTACGACCAAGGAGGTGCGGTGCGACGTGTGCGGCGCCGTCGAGCAGCCGGGCGCTACGTGGTGGCGGTGGCTGGCTGGCGAGGAGGCGCATGGGTTCCGCCGGGCCTGCCGTACCTGCCACGACCGGGTCAAGGCGGCGAGCGAGCGCGTGCTGGCCGCGACGCGCCGCCTGTCGCTCGAGGCCGCGGAGGAGCTCGGGCGGCGGCTCGAGCAGGGTCCTCCGCCACGGAGGCCGTTCGAGGGCCTCGATGGCGAGTCGCCGGCCCCGCTGCTTGAGACGTACAGGGAGATCCTGGATGCCCACAAGGCGAAGGTCGACGCGATCATCGCGGATGCCGAGAAGTGGCGCGCGCACGAAAAGGCGCAGGCATTGCGCGAGAAACATCCAAGCGCTCCGGATCGGTGCCCGGATTGCGAGTGGAGCAATACGGGGCTCATGAACTACGGCAAGGTCGGCGATTCAATGTGGCTGTGCCATGGGTGCGCCGCCTGGAGAATCCAGCGCGATGACGCGCGCCAGAAGGCGCAGGAGCTGCGCAAGCACGCGGTCCGCGAGGCATGGAGCGGGTCGCATTCGGGTCTCACGGAGGCGGAGCGGCTCGAGGCCGAGGCCGCCGGCGTGCTCAAGGCGGCCGACATCGGACCGGATGGCACTACCGATGACGAGCTGATCGTGGCGCTGCAAAAGAAGGCCATCGGCTACCTGCGATCGCTGAGGGCGGCGAATGCGGAGCTGGATGATCTGCACAGGCAGGTGCAGGATTCCGATCTGAAGCTGGCGGCGATCGGTGCGCATTTTTCCAGGTCAGCCGCCCGCCTGGATCTGGATCTGGATTCGATCGCCAAGACACTCGGCGCCGTGGAGCTCGATCGCACCGGCCGCACGAACGAGGACACCGAGCGCAACCTTGGCAAGCTGATCCAGGAGCGGACCGAGCTACAGCGCGAGCTCGCTAGCGTTACGGCCGAGCGAGACCGGATGGCCGAGATGTTCGTGGGGCCGCCGCCTGTCGTTCTGGACAAGGCATCGGTCCGCGAATGCGCCGGGGTGATGCTGGACTGCGCTCGAGCATGGGAGCCGGGCGCCAGGCTGATCGGAAACCTGCGGGCCGATGCCGTCGCTCGAGTGGCGGTGGCGGCGATGGGGAAATCGCCAGGGTATCCCGTCGGATTCGACGATGGCATGTGCGATGCGGTGTGCGCGCTCAACCTGGCTTGCGAGGATGAGGAGGCGAGGCTGAGCGAGCTGCCGATCAAGATCGCTGCCGCCATCGGTAAGGTCCGCGAGGTGGCATTCCCGCTGTGCCAGGGGTGCAGCGAGGCCAGCGGATCGGGACTGGCCGTGCGGCACTACCCGCCGCTGTGCCGGACGTCGGAGGAGTCGCGGCGACGCGACAAGGAGATGGAGGCTCGTGCCGCCGGTGGTGCATTCGCGGAGGTGTTCAACGCATGGGGACGTCGAACATTCGGCGACAGCTTCCCAGCCATAGGAGTGCCGTCGAGCAGGGAGAGTTCGAGGGATGAGGATCCGGCTGCTCGGTGTGGTGCGATGTACCGAGGGCCAGACGGTGAATTAGACGGGTTCCCGTGCGTTCGCGAACCTGGACACGATGAGCCGCACGAGGACGAGAACCGAGATCGCTGGAGGGAGCGTCCCAAGAAATTCATCACCCTGGGGCACGGCGAGGATGTGAAGATCGACACGAAAATGCCCGATCAGTAGGCATGCCGACCGCCACGACCAAAGCATCCGGACCCAAGCGCAAGCGCCGCCGACGGTCAGCGACCGCGGGCCGCAAGGCGAAGGGCTGGCTCACACGCGCGCGCCTGGACCTGCTGCCGCTCGAGCCAGCGGTCGCCAAGCTCCTGGTCCAGCGCACGCCGGAGCTCGCGATCGCCGCGTGGATCCGGTCGCAGCCGCAGTATGAGACGACCACCGACGACCAGGCGCTCGGGCTGTGCGCAGCGATCAAGGCGCGGTGGGCAGTGGTCCGAGACGACCCCGGGACGGTTGCCGCGGAGCGCGCTGCGCACGCCGCCATGATCGACGCCGCGATCCATGACGCATGGAACCGGCCGGTGATCGTAATGACCGACAACGGCCCGCAGCCGGCCCGCAACCCGGACGGGACCCTGGCGGTGCGCGCCGACCACAAGGCTCTCGCCGCGTATCTCAGGGAGCGCCGCGAGTTCTACGGGTTCGGTGCGGCGCAGAAGCACGTCCACGTCCACGGGACCATGGAAGCGCCGCCGCCCGCCGCGCTGTCGCCGGCGGACAGGGAGGCCGAGATCCGGGTGCTGCTCGAGCGCCGCGCGGCGGCCCTTGGTCCCGGTCGCGTGATCGATGTACCCGCCGGCCCCGAGAGCATGCTGCCGGCGCCCGCGAAAAAAAACGCGCCGTGATGCGCGGTGGTGTTGACACGTGTTTGTCGTCCTGATACAAACCTAAGCATGGACAACGCCAACACGCTCCGCGCCGCTCTCAAGTCCGCCGGCTACTCGGCTCGCCAAGTCTCGGTGGCCTGCCCGCACTCCACGCTCCGCGTGACCATCCGCACCGCCGACGTCTCGATCTCGGCTGTCACGGAGATCGCCAACAAGTTCCGCCGCGTTCGCTACTGCGAGGCGACCGGTGAGATCCTGCAGGGCGGGAATACGTTCGTCGAGGTGGCCTATCATCCGTCGGTCATCGATCCCGTGGCCGATGACATCGAGGCGCGCCTGGTCGAGGGCGGCCGGGCGATCGTGGGTGGCACCCTGGCCACCGTTCACGACGACAAGGTATTCGTGGCCCGCGGCGCCGACGACTGCGGCCGGTTTTACTGCTACGGCACTGGCCATGCCGCTAATCGGCTGGCCGCCGAGTTGCTCGATTTCAACGTGGGCCTCGCCGCGCAGTTGGAGGCGGCGTGATGTGGTTTGGTCGGATGGTGGAGGCGATGCCGGTTATGTCATTCCTGCCCGACCTGCCGGCTGGACCGCCTGACGAGGACGACGGCCCGGAGCCGTGCCGGGAATGCGACGGGGATGGCGTCGTCGAGGTCGGGGATGGGCCGAACGCGATCGAAGTGCCGTGCCCGGCGTGTCAGATGACGGAGCGGGATCGTTGGGAGGCCCACTGCGATGGCTTGTATGACCAGCGCAAGGACGACGAGCTGACGGGGGACAAATGATCCGCGCGTTCGATCTGCCAGATGCTGCAGGGCCGGCGCTGGCGTGCGATGTACGCACCGGTCAGATACTCCGGTTCGTGTACGTCAGTCCGTCACCGGTCCGCGAGTTCCAATGTGGACTCGTCGCCCTGGCAACTCCAGGCGAGTGCTACGTCGTGCCAATCGTCAAGGCCGACGGGACGCCGCTCGTTACCAGCGACAGGCCAGAATCATGGTGATCGTGCCCAATCAAGAGATGCCGGATTGGCTCTTGGTCGAGATGATCTTGATCGAGACCAGCGTCGGGACACTGAGCCGGGAGTGGTTTAATTCGCTACGGTTCCACGGGTTCATCAACCGATTTGCGACAGGGATCATCGTGGTCCCGTTCGGGTTCAGAGATCGGGACCTGTCGCTGCTCGTCAGCGCCGAGACGCTCGGGGACATGATGTCCCGAAATGTGGCCGACGCTTACCGGCCGGAGGGGGTTCCATGCGCAACGTGATCCACGAATTCAGCGGGGACGTATTGGACAGCGCGTCAGCGACGCCATCGGCGATCATGTACGCGGCGAAGCTGGCCGATCGAAGGATCATCGGAGTTCGACTGGTGGAACTTCGAGCGTCCTGGACCTTGGTCCTACTGGTCAGGACCCTGGCCGAATTCAGCGACCAGGAAATCGATCGCGTGGTGGCTGCTGCGAAGTATGCCGCGCCGGTTGGATACACGATCGCTGTGGTGCTCGATCCGGTGACGCCCGAGGAGGTGCTGGAGCTCAAGGAGATCGCCAAGATCGCCGAAGGAGGCGACCTTTCGATCGAGGACACCCGGGACGCGCTGGAGAGGATTCGAGCGATTTCTCTCGCGGCCCTTTCGATACTCGAGACCACGAACAATGGAGGCAACGATGCAGGATGAGGAGAGGCCGGAGCCGCCGGCCGGGACTCTGGCGACCGCGCTGGCGGTGATCGACGACTGGTTCGCGGAAGGGGCAAGGACGGCGATCCGGTTCCGTTCGGCACTGACCACGGATCCCGAGGTGGACGCCGAGATCTCGACGATGCTCGCTACATGGTCGAAAATGCTCGCTGCGTGGTCAACTACACGCGCCGCGGCCATGAAGTCGCTCGAGCCGGTCAAGGACGCGGAGGTGGACCAGGACTCGATCTCGCTGCGAGCTCACCGGCTGGCCAAGGTGGCGCAGGACCGGATCTCGCTGCTGATCGGTGACCCGTCACCTGACAGCGAGGCGGCGATCCGCGTGGCGAACCTCGCGATCGCGCCGTCGATGACGGCCCTCATGCTCGAGGCGCTCGAGCAGATCTCGGACCAGGTTACGCAAAACGCCGTCAGCATGGAGTCGATCGCCAAGCGCATGGACGACACGCTGAGGGAGCTGCCGGCGATCGCGATCGACATCGCTCGACGGTATGGGGCGATCCCATGACCGTCACGCCAGCCGGAGACAGCGTAGCCACCGAGTATCAGGACAAGATCGACCGCGCGGCGCGCGCCGAGGCCGACGCCAAGGCTCCAGCCGGCGAGAAGGGGCCGCCGAGCTGGGCCAAGCTCGAGGAGATGGCCACCAAGTTCGGAGCTCGGCTGATCGGTCCGATCCGGCCCGGTAGACAGATCGCGTCCGCCGGGATCGACCGCAACGGCCGGCGGCTGGCGAGCTGTCAGGCCATGGACTGGGACGAGGCCGCGCCAGATCGGCAGGATCGAATCCTGCGGGCGCAGCTCGGCGCCGCGCTGTGGGCGATAGGGGGTGGATGATGGCCACGTACCGCAAGAAGCCAGTGGAGATCGAGGCGCAGCAATTCCATCCGGACAGGAGGCCGTGGCCGGTGGGCGTGTTCGCGCACACGTACGCCACGCAATGCACGATGTGCCACGACTCGACGTGGGATCACGAGTGCAATGGCAGTGTGAAGATCGACGGGTATCGCATCAAGACGCTCGAGGGCGTGGCGGTGGTAACGCCCGGCGACTGGATCATCACCGGCATCAAGGGCGAGAAGTACCCGTGCAAGCCGGACATCTTCGCGGCGACCTACGAGCTGGAGGGGTCCCGAAGCGACAGGGACAAGATCGCCGACATCGAGATACTGCTCCAGGACAACGGATGTGACTGCGACTGCGAGCACGCATTCGACGAGCACGCCGAGGACTGTGAGCGGTGCCTTGCGTGCCAGGTCCAGGAGGCGATCCGCTGATGCTGTTCGGCTCTGCGAATCGCGAGAGGTCGCGCATCGCGAAGCCGGCGATCGTTCGGATCAGGGCGGCCATGGGTGAGGGGCTCGACGTTTGCGGCGATGTACAGACCAGGGTCCTGGTCCCGTGGTGGTGGATCTACGTGAGGGCGAGCTCTGGGGAGCTGGTCGCGTCCTACGGTGCGCAAACCTTGCGCGAGGCAATCCGGTACATGCGCGCCGGCGGCCTGTGCTGAGGTGTTGACAAGCGTTTGGCGCGGGGATACAAACACGGGCATGCAGAACAAGGTTCGAATCACGATCGAGGGCGACAGCGCGGCGGCGATCAACGCGCTCGGCCGGCATATCCTGACCATGCTCCAGGGCGTCCACTGGTCCTATGAGGTCCGCCTCCCGCTGGTCGATGGACCGGCTGGATCACCGCAGGCGTACGCGACCCGCAAGCTCGATGTCGCCGACGCCGGATGTCTGGTCCAGGTCGACAGCAAGGTCGCGGTCTGGGATCGGCCTGTCGCGCCGCCGCCGACCGCGCCTTCCCCGCCGATTGATCTGGCGCCGGCGCTGGTGGCGATGTCGGACGGCAAGTCCGAAGGGGGCGTGTGATGCTCCAGAAAGACGAGCTGATCTTTCAGATCCGCGCGAATCGCGAGGATATCATTCAATATTTCGCGTTTCGGCACCTGCCTCCGCACCTGCAGGAGGTGTCGAAGCGCTACGCCGCGCTGGCCATCGAGGAGCTGCGGAAGCCGCGCAGCGCCGAGCGCACTGTCGCGCTTCGCAAGCTGCTCGAGGCCAAGGACGCCGCGGTCCGCGCCGTGATCTACAAGCCGATCGAGGACGTGGATCTGGAGTGGATCGGGGAGCTGGTCTAGGGCGATGCCGCCGCGGCGCGCGAGACCGTCCCTGGTCGGGTTCCGCCGGGCGCTGTCGCGCCTGCAGTCGGATCCCGGGATGGACCAGCTCGAGCGGCTGAGCGGCCTCCGGGTGCTGATCGTCAAGATCGGCCGGATCCACTGGCCGACGGAGGCGGAGGCGTCCGAGGCCGAGGACCTGATCGAGGTGGCCCAGATGCTGGCCCGCCAGATCGAGGCCGATCCTGGCGCGATTGGCATGGGTTGATCACTGGTCCGTGGACTGATCCGATCTTGTGAGGGTAGGATGGCGGGGCCAACCGCCAACTCTCGCAGGAGATCAGACCATGGCCGTCTTCGCCCGCTTCAACATTTTCTCCGAGGATCTCGCCGAGAAGGTCCACGACTTGAACGCGGACACGCTCCGCGTCTACCTCACCAACACCGCGCCCGACGCCGCGGCCGATGCGGTGAAAACCGACCTGGCCGAGATCTCGACGGGCAACGGATACACCGGACCTGTCGACACGCAGAACGCGACCAGCCGCGCCAGCGGCGTGACCAGCGTCACCGGCGTGGACGTGGTGATCACTGCGAGCGGCTCTGTGGGGCCGTTCCGGTACGTCGTCCTCTACAACGACACCCCCACCAGTCCCGCCGATCCGCTGATCGGCTCGTGGGACTACGGCTCCGGGATCACGCTCGCCAGCGGCGAGACGTTCACCGTCGACTTCGGCAGCTCGATGTTCACGATCGGGTGAGCTGAGCAATCCGGATCGTACGAACCACATCGAGATCAGAGGAGAACACCATGGCCAAGCACAGCGTTGGAGATGCGGTCCGCCATTCGGCGTATGGACCGGGCAAGATCACCGCGGTCGGCGTCAAGATCGAGACCCCGCCCCCATTCGATGCCATCGCACTCGATGGCGAGTATTGGAACCTTCATGCTCGCATGAAGCAGATCGAGAGCATCAAGGCGAAGGGGACAGCACCATACCCGGTCGACGTCTACACCGTGACCCACGACAATGGGAGGGTGGAGGAGTACGGCGAGCTCGGGATCGACAAGCTGAAATCGCGGGTCTGATCCGGGGCCCGCGATGAGCGCCGCCGAATTCGTCGCCGGGTTCTGGCACGCGGTCCTCGCGCGTGCCGAAACGCCGAACCTGCGCCTGGTAGATGTTCCGTCCGACTATCGGACGCGCATCAATGGCGCGTTGTCGACGTTCTACACGAACAACGCCGGCGACGTCGAAGGCGGAAAGGGGATCCCTGGCCTGAACCGGCCGATCGCCTGGCAGGCCGGGCACGAGTTCGGGATCGTGTTCTCGCGGCAGCGCGCTGCCGCCAAGGCAGCCGATCTTGGGGTGGAGCTTGCCAACCGGATGACGCTCGCGGCGCGCGCGCAGAAGCGCGTCAGGCTGCGGATGGTCGACGGCGTCACGACCGCGACGGAGATCGATGGCTGACCATATCGGATGGATGGCGATGGCCATGCGGTACACCACCGGCTACGAGGGGGTGACCACGGGCTCCGTCGTCGATCCGGCATCGACATCGGTTTCCGTGGCTGGCGCCACGACGCTCGGGGCATTGCGCCTGGTGATCGCGATGTCGTCTGGCGCGATCGACTCTGACTCGTTCTCTGGGGATACGAGCTGGAGTTTCAGCGATACCGACGTGGCCAACGATAGTTTTTTTGGCTGGCTCAACACGTCCACCGGCGTTGGCGGAGGATTCCAGTCTGGATCCGGAACGCTTGCTACTGCCGGTCCGTCAGGGACTGCCACGGGTGGCGCGTGGGCGTCGTCGACAAAGCAGGCGTGCTGGTCTTTCGCGATGATCGGCGATGGGACCGACTATCCCGAGACCTACGATCTGACGCGAGGCGCCGGCACGGATAACGTTGCTGTCAGTCTCCCGGCGTACGGCGGAAATTTTGGCCTCTTTATTTTCGTCGAGACAGCCAACGAGCCGGTGGCTACTCCAGCGGGATGGACGAAGCTCTATGAGCTCGGCGTCGGTACACCGGCTGCCGCTGGGTCCACCTACCTGACCGTTTTCTGGGCCGATGCCGATGACTCTCCGAGCGCTCCCACTCTCACCTATGACAGTGGGCCGACCGATTATCCGATTGACGCCGAGAGCGGTTCCGTCGCGATCACCGGAACGAATGCGAGCCTAGAGTTCGATCGGCTGCTCGCGGCCGAGGCCGGCGCCGTTGATGTTACGGGTACGGATGCGAGCCTGGAGTATGGGCGCGAGGTGGCCGGAGAATCCGGCGCGGTCGACGTTACGGGTACGGATGCCGGTCTGCTCTATGCGCGCATCATGGACGCCGAGGCTGGCGAGGTGCCGATCGATGGCACCGATGCCGCGCTAGCCTACGGTCACCCGATCGACGCCGAGAGCGGATCGGTGCCCGTGACCGGGACCGATGCCTCGCTCGAGTTCGGGCGCCTGCTCGATGCCGAGCCTGGGGATGTCCCGATCACGGGGACCGACGCGGGAACGGTTCACGGGTATCCGATCGATGCGGAGGCCGGCGCCGTTCCGGTCGACGGGACGGATGCTTCGCTGGAGTTCGGTCGAGTACTCAACGCTGAAGCCGGCGCCGTCGATATCACCGGCACCGATGCGGATCTGAGCTCTGGCGACACGCTGGACGCCGAGAGCGGCGCGGTGCCCATCGATGGGATCGACGCAAGCCTCGAGTTTGGTCGCACCGTTGTCGCCGAGCCGGGCGCCGTTCCGATCGACGGCACTGACGCCGGCACCGTGCATGGGTATCCGATCGACGCCGAACCTGGGGCGGTGGATGTCACCGGCACGAACGCTACGCTCCTGTACGGCCGACGCCTCGAAGCGGAATCCGGCGCCGTCGACATCGACGGAACCGACGCGACGACCACCCACGGATACCCCATTGATGCCGAACCGGGCGATGTGCCCGTGGATGGAACCGACTCCGATCTGCTGCTCGGCCGGCGGCTGGACGCGGAATCCGGATCGGTTCCGATCGACGGCACCGATGCGGATCTCCAATTCGGCGACTTCATCGACGCCGATCCAGGTGACATCCCGATCACCGGGACCGATGCCTCGCTGTTGTTTGGTCGGGTGGTCATCGCCGAGCCTGGCGCGGTCGACATCGCCGGCGCGGTTGAGGCGATCTTGGTGTTCGGTCGACCGATCGACGCCGAGCCTGGCGCGATTGCGATCGCGGGTACGGACGCGGGGCTGCTCTATGGCCGGCGTATCGACGCGGAGCCAGGGGATGCACCGATCACCGGCACGGATGCCGATCTGACTCCTGGCCATCCGATCGACGCCGAGTCCGGCGCCGTGCCCGTTACAGGAACGGACGCATCCCTGGAATTCGGCCGGCTGATCGACGCCGAGCCCGGATCGGTTCCTGTTACGGGGACCGATGCCGGCACGGTTCACGGATACCCAATCGACGCCGAGCCGGGCGTCATTCCGATCGATGGAACCGACGCTAGCTTGGAGGCTGGGCGCCTGCTCGATGCCGAGCCTGGGGCGGTGCCTATCTCGGGCACCGATGCCGACCTGGAGCTCGGGGCATCGTCGACCTACACCATCGACGCCGAGAGCGGATCGGTGCCCGTAACTGGTACGGACGCGAGCCTGCTCGCCGCGCGTGATATCGACGGCGAGGCAGGCGAGGTGCCGATCAGCGGCGTGGACGCGAATCTGCTCCGCGGGTTCGGCCTGGTGGCGGAGCCTGGCGCGTTCGCGATCACCGGAACCGACGCCGCCACGCTGGTGACGCGCCTGGTCGGCGCCGAGAGCGGATCGCTGGCGATCATCGGCACGGATGCCGCGCTCCGCGTGGCGCGGCGGGTGATCGCCGAGGGCGGCGCGGTCGCCATCACCGGGACAAACGCCGGCCTCCTGGCCGCCCTGCTGGTCGGCGGCGAGTCCGGCAACGTGCCGATCACCGGCACCGATGCCGATCTGGTGATCGCGTTCGAGTCGACCTACACCCTGGACGCCGAGTTCGGCGCGGTTCCGATCACTGGCACGCTGGCCGACCTGCTCCACGGCCGCCGACTCAACGCGGAGGCTGGCGCGTTCGCGATCACCGGGGTGGATGCGGATCTGGAGTGGTCGGATACGGTCGTGGTGCTCCTGCCCGAAGGGGCGCGGAGTACTCTGATCTCGATCGCTGACCTGCGGCGGAGCACGCTCGTCACATCTCAATCGTGATCTGGCCGAGGATCCTGTTAGGATCGCTGGTGCCATGACCGCAACGACGCCGATCTGGAACCGGGCCGAGACGCAAACCAAGATCCTGACCGTCGTCGAGGAGGGGGCGCTCGCGAACCTCGGCGACGCCTCCGCGATCGAGTACCAGGTTAAGACGGCGCCCGACGCCGCCGACCCGCCGCTGATCAGCCTGGCGATCGGCACCGGGATCACGCTGCGCACGCAGGCGGGCGCGACCAAGGGGCAGGCGGACATCGTGGTCCCGTCGGCCGCGGTCGACGCCCTGGCGCCCGGCATCTATTACGAGGAGGTGTGCGTGATCTGGGACGACGGGCGGCGTACCTACCCGATCCCGGCCCGCAAGATCTTGGTCCGCGGCGTGGTCAACCGACCGTGACCGTTGCCTCCGGATCATCATGGTGGCTGCGACGCGGCGACTCGCTGCTGGCGCTGCGCGCGCTGCCGAGCTCGTCGGCCGATGGCATCTTGACCGACCCGCCATACTCGAGCGGCGGGTTCTTTCGCGGCGATCGGATGTCGTCGTCGAGCGAGAAGTACCGCAAGGCCGGATCGTCAGCGATCCCGGAGGTGCAGGGCGATAACCGCGACCAGCGCGGGTTTCTGGCCTGGTCATCGATGTGGCTGGCCGAGTGCCTGCGCGTCGCGCGCGATGGAGCGGTCCTGGCGGTGTTCTCGGACTGGCGCCAGCTACCCACCACCACCGATGCCGTGCAGGCCGGCGGATGGGTGTGGCGCGGGATCGCGCCGTGGTGCAAGCCGTGGAGCCGGCCGCAGAAGGGGCGCTTGCGGCAGGATGCCGAGTTCGTCGTGTGGGGGAGCAAGGGCAAGCTCCCGGTGGACCGCGGCGTGCCGATCATCACCGGCCATTGGCTCGAGGAGGCTCCGCCGCATTGGATCCAGTTCGCGCCGCATTCGAGCCGGCGCGAGCACATGACCGAGAAGCCGCTCGGGTTGATGCGCGACCTGGCGCGGCTGACCGTGCCAGGCGGGACGATCGTGGACCCGTTCGCCGGCGCCGCGACCACCGGTGTGGCGGCCCTGCTCGAGGGCCGCCGGTTCGTGGGGCTCGAGGTGAGCGCGGAGTACTTCGAGATCGCGGCGCGTCGACTTCGGGACGTGGACGCCGGCAATGGGCGCGACGTTGCCACCGCCGTCGGTTGACTGTTGACATGGCTGCGCACGGCATCCGACGATCGCCACCCATGAAGCACACCAGCACCGTCAAGGGCCTCGAGCCTGCGCCAGGTCACGAGGACGCGCCCGCGCCGCAACCGGTCGACCCGTCCACCGGCCAGGCCGGCGATCACTGGGTGCTGGGCCCGGCGGAGCGAGCGTCCGGCTACGTTCGTCCGGTTCGCGACTCCTACAAGCACGTCGGTCGACCTGGTCCGAAGCACAGGCTCCGCGACTTGACCGACGACGAGCGGGCGCTGTGGTCCGATTCCGGGTTCGTCAAGTTCGAGGAGTACCCGGAGAGCGAGCGTCCGACGACCGGACGGTTCTGGACACAGCCGGAGCTCGACTCCATCGATAAGGGGTGCGGCACCATCACGAACATGCCGCGATCGATCGCCGAGACCTACGCCAAGCAACCCGGGTTCTACGGCTCGACGTTCTGCTGCGGGTGCAGCGACTACATCCGGGTCGGGCGCAACGGTGAGTTCGTGTGGCTCGACGACGGGACGCGGGTGGGGACCTGATGAAGTTCTGCCAACGCCATTGGACCGCGCTGCGCAAGGCGATCGACGACCTGGGGCTGACGCCGCAGGTTTCGACATCCGGCGAGGAGGCCGCCCGTCGACTACAGGCCGGCGCGCCCGATCCGTTGATGGCCGCGCACAACATGATCCTGCACCGGTGCCTCGAGTACCTCGGCCTGGCGCTGTTGGTGGATGAGCCCGGCGCCGACCCGAAGTGCCCGCAATGCGAGATCTCGAAGGCGTGCGCCGGCGGCTGCGGTCGCGATGGGTGCGGCGACGACATGACCGAGGGCGCGACCAAGGCGCTGGCGAAGCAGCTCGCCGAGGAGCAGGGGCGCACCGCGTGAGGCTCCTGATCGCCGGCAGCCGCGGGGTCACACCATCGCTCGCCGAGATCGACTACCACGCCGCCCGACTGGAGAGGCGGATCGGCGCCAAGGTGTCGCGGGTGATCTCGGGGTGCGCGGCGGGCGCCGATCGCGCCGGCGAGGCGTGGGCGCGGTATCGCCTGGGCTGCTGCGCAACCTGCAGATGGTGATCTCCTGCGAGGCGGCCCTGGTGTTCTGGGACGGCAGATCGAGGGGGACCGCGCACACCATCGGCCTGCTCAAGCAGTACGGCCGGCCACTCGAGCTCGTGGAGCGCGGCGCGAAGACTTGACAGCGTTTGTAGTGTCGTGACAAATAAGAGCGATGGAGATTTGGTACGTCGCTCACCCCGTTGCTCCACCGCTCGCGTGGGAGCCTCACGCCAAGGACATGACGCGAGCGGAGATTGTCGCTTCGCATGTCGCCAACACAAAGACGTGGATCCGCTGGCTGTACGAGAATTGTCCGACGGTGGCGATCTCCTGTCCGTGGTTGCCGCTCGTCGAGCTGATCGGCGACCAAGGTGGCGACCATCGGGAGGAGGGGCTGCGGAAGTGCGAGGCGATGGCCGCTCGGTGCGATGGGATATTCCTGGTCGGCGGGAGCCTGCGCGACGGCATGCGGCGCGAGAGGACGGCGACGGAGTTCGGAACAACCAGGCGCCGCGCCGTGGTCGACCTGCTCCACCTGGGACCGTTCCCTCCGCTGAGGCTGCCCGACGGCCTACCGTGGCCGTTTGTCCGCGGGATGCGAGAGGTGGTGACCTGTGGGGACTGACAGCCTGATCGGCTGGACGCATCACACGTTCAATCCGTGGACCGGGTGCGTCAAGATCTCGCCGGGATGTACCAACTGCTACGCCGAGGTCCAGGATCACCGGTTCGGCGGCGCCAACTGGGGACCGAAGGCGCCGCGGCAGATGCGCGCCGAGTCGTATTGGAACGGTCCCGATCGGTGGGCGCGGGCCGCGCGCGAGCTCGGCGAGCGTCACCGGGTGTTCTGCGGGTCGATGTGCGATTGGGCCGAGGATCGGCCTGACCTGCTCGAGGCGCGCCGCCGACTGTTTGGCGTGGTCCGCGACACCGTGCCGAGCCTGGACTGGCTGCTGCTGACCAAACGCCCCGAGGATGCCGCCAGGTTCCTGCCGTGGCGCCTCGGCACCACGGTCCTGCTGGCCGATGCGCCGCTGATCGGTAACCCGGATCGGGTCGCTCCGCTTTGGGGTCGGCCGTGGCCTGGGGTGTGGGTCGGCACCACGGTGGAGGATCGCCAGCGAGCTCGTGAGCGGCTGCCGGTCCTACGCGAGATCCCGGCGGTGGTGAGGTTCCTATCCTGCGAGCCTCTGCTCGAGCCGCTCGGTGACGATCTGGATCTGACCGGTATCGATTGGGTGATCGCCGGGTGCGAGAGCGGCCCCGGCCGGCGCTTCGCGCCGCCGGAGTGGTTCCGGGACATCCGGGACCGATGCGCTGCGGCGGCGGTCCCGTTCTTTCTGAAGCAGGCGACCGAGGTGTGGGGCGGCGCCGGTCGGGAGTTTGGCGGCGAGGCATACCGGCCGATCGTCCTGCACGGGAATGGGTCGAGGTCGAAGAAGGACGGGGTGATCGAGGCACCCTACCTCGACGGCCGGCAGCACCTGGGGTTTCCGACGCCGCGGGCGGTGAGCTGATGTACACGGTCCAGCTACGTACGGGGACTCGACCAGGGGCCGGCGCCGTTGTCGCCGAAACCACCGATGTGGACGGGGACGGGAAGTTCAAGATCGTATCCCCGCTGCACCTGGGGACGAGCTGGCATGTGCTCGTGATCGCTACGGAGAATGTCGATGACGCCGAGCACCATTGGCTCTACTGCCATTGGCCATCACTTAACAAGAAGACGATCTCCGAGGGGGACACGTTCTCGTCGAGAATTCCAATCATCCCGAAGGAGTCGAGATGAAGGCTCGAAGGAGGAGTCCGGGCGGAGACCCGATTGAGATGCTTGCCGCTGAGCGGTACGCCAACCGCAAGTGCGTCTACTACTACGGTGGCGGATATGACGTCGAGTCCAGCGACGAACACCGAGGGTGGAGGATGGGCATCTACAGCGACTTCGCGACTCCGGAGAATGATGCCCAATGGGTTGGATGGCTGACGGCGCAGATGGTCGACGAGGATTTCTAGGTGAGCCGCGCGATCCCGCTGTTCGGCGTCCACGAATGCACCAGCTTTTGCTGGGAGTCCGAATGCCCGGCGGCGCGCACCGCGATCCCAAGGCGGCAAACGCGCCAATTCCGACGACAGAAGCAACGCGCCGAGCGACGACGCCGGCGAAGGGAAAAGCGGCGCCAACAAGGAGGAAAGAAATGCTGAACAAATTGCGTGGGGTTAGTTTGGATGCCGTCGTGCTCGTCGTGGTCGGGTCGATCCTGATCGGCTCGATGGTTCATCGCACATGGATCGGTGATCACGAGGCCGCGACGCTGTTCGCGTTGATCTTCGTGATGATGATGGATCGCACGGAGGTCGCCGAGAAGCTGGCGAAAAGCCACCGGCGCATGGACTACATGCGCGACCAGATGCTCGCGCTGGAGCGCGATGCCAGAGATGCTCGAGAGGGTGAGGCGACCGCGATCGCCACCGCGGCCCGCATCGGCCGCCAACACATCGCGACCCGCCGCAACTGAACCGACGGGTTGACACGCCGCGACCGATTGCCGTACCAATACAATCATGGCCAATCGAACGCCGCGCCTGTCGGTTTCTGGTGGAGTCGTCACGGTTACGATCGCCGGGCCCGAGCTGGCGCGGCCGAAGCCGCAGCGCAAGCCGGCGGTGGATGACAGGGTGTCGACCGCGCAGTGGAGCGCGCTACAGGGCGCGTTCGACCATTTCAATGTCGAGCTGTTCGGCGGGATCTTGCCGCCGGTGGTGCTCAACTTTTCGCGCCACGCCAACTCGTTCGGGTTCTTCGCTCCGGAGCGCTGGTTCGACGCCAGCGGCGAGCTGGTGACGCACGAGATCTCGCTCAACCCGGTGCATCTGTACTCGAGGGACCTGCGCGAGACGTACTCCACGCTGGTCCACGAGATGGCCCACCTGTGGCAGGCCGAGCACGGACGGAAGAAGTCCAAGCGCGGCTACCATAACGGCGAGTGGGCGGACAAGATGGAGGCCATAGGGCTGCAGCCTGTTGCAGCCGACGGCGATCGGGTCGGGTACAAGGTGACCCATGCGGTGATCGACGGTGGACCGTACGATCTAGCGTTCCAGCGGCTGGACGAGGAGCACAAGCTGCCATGGCTGTGCGACGAGCCGCTGAAGGAGCGGGTGAAGCGCCGGCGGTCTAAGGTCAAATTCACCTGCCCGACCTGCCGAATGAACGTGTGGGCGAAGCCAGGCGCAAAGCCTCGCTGCGGCGAGGAGGGGTGCGACCTGGAGAGCGAGCTCGATGTCGAGCTGCTGGACGACGAGGATCCGATCGAGATGCCGCCGCCGGATGAGGGCGAAGACGGCAACCAAGGAGAATGACGTGGGCCATTCGATGAACGTTCCATGTGGTAGCAGCTCGGCCGACCCGGCGCCGTGCGGCGTGCCGTGCCGATCGTGGCGGCAGTGCCCGGTACAGGGCTGCGGGTTCGAGGTGTCCCGGTGCAGCTCGCACGGCGGCGACTCCCGCGCCGTGGCCATGATGCTCGAGCACATGGCCGAGCACATGAAGGAGCCGGTCACGCGCGCGCCGTTCGACCTTGCCGCGTTCGCCGATGCCAAGGCGCAATGGGCGGAGGCTACGTTCGGGCCGCAGTCATTCAAGGGCCTGCGAAAGCACCTGGAGAAGGAGCTCGACGAGCTCGAGGCCGACCCCGGCGATCTGGTCGAGTGGATCGATCTGATCCTGCTGGCGCTCGATGGCGCGATGCGCGTCGGCGCCAAGGCGACCGGCGCCGAGGTGGTCAACGCGCTGATCGATAAGATGGCGGCCAACCGCGTCCGGCGGTGGCCGGACTGGCGCACGTTGTCGCCGGACGATCCACGCGAACACGTGCGATTCGGCGAGGTCGGTAGCGTTATCAGGTCGTGGATGTGCGTGTGTGGGACGCGCGGCTGCGATCTAATGTTCCACCCGGGAGGCACCGGTCACTACCGTTGGAACGAGGAGTATCCACTGCCAGGAGAAGGGCAGTGACCGACGCCGAGCTGCGGTGCCGGATGCTGGACTGGCGCGGCATCCAGTCCGGCGACGAGTGCCGAACCTGCGACGGATCCGGCCGGCGGATATACGGATCGAGCGCCACCTGGCGCGGCGGCATGGGCGGCCAGATGATCACGTGCGACGTGTGCGATACATGCTGGGGATCGGGGGACCGGTTCCGGCCTGGTACCGACCTGCGCCGCTTGCGCAATGAGGAGTCGGAGCGCGCCGCCGCGGAGGCGGTGGATCTTCTGGCCAGGTCGGCGGGAGCCACGCTGGTGACGGCGCGGCTGCAGGTTCTGGAGATCGTCGCGGTTCTTCGCGAGGCCGTGGCGAAGGCCGACAGTGGACGCGGCGGGAAGAACCGCAACCCGCGGCGTGAATCGATCTGGTTCGCGCCGCTGGCCAAGAGCTTGGCCGACGTGCTCGAGCGCGGGGCGAGGGCGTGACGATGGAGGGATTTGCCGTGGACCCGATGACCGTCGTGGTCGATCGAAACCGTGGGCGCCTGGTCGTGGTCGCGCTGAATCAGTGGAGGGATCCGGCGTCCTGCGCCTATCCGCGTTCGGCCTGGCCCGCTGTTCTGCTGTTCGTCGATGGTAAGGCGATGTGCAAGGAGTTCGAGTCGGCGTCGTGCCATCTCGACGACTGGCCCACTGGTATCGCCAACACCGTGCCCGGCCCCGGGGTGTGGATCTGGGAGGGTGAGCTGGTCGTGACCGGAGGGCAAACGCAGGATGGCGAGGAGTACGACTGCCACGGCGTAGGAGACTGGCGCCGACCGAACGCGACGGAGACGTGGGCGCTGATGCGTGGTGAGTCGCCATGGCCGACGGCCAAGGATGCGACCGAATGATCGAGCGCGGGATCCTATTCAGCGGCGAGATGGTCCGAGCGCTGCTCGATGGGCGGAAGACGCAGACGAGGCGCCTGGTTAAGCTGCCGCCGGCGCCGACGTATCGTGGAGGCTGGGAGCCGACGACTATCGGCGGACCAACGGAGCGCCTGTCGAGCGGGGAGACGATTCCGGAGCAAGGAGCAATCTGGAACCAGACCAACGGCACGTGTATCGCGTGCCCGCATGGAGGTCCAGGAGATCGGATGTGGGTCCGCGAGACGTGGTCAACGGGCGTCGGGCTGGATGACCAGTCTCCAGCCGAGATCGGCAGGCGGGCGCTGGGCGCCGGATATGCCTACCCGTGGGCACCGCTGAAATACACCGTTGACGGCTACGAGGCGGATCGTCAATCGCTGGTTAGCTTCGGTGGAGCATGGGGGAAGACTCGAGTCTCGATCCATATGCCGCGATGGGCGAGCCGGATCACGCTCGAGGTGGTGTCGGTTCGTGTGCAGCGCCTGCAGGATATCAGTGCCGCCGATGCGATCGCCGAGGGGATACGGGAAGGCGTGGATTTCAACCGCTGCCACTGCGAGGCGTGTGGCATGACGTCGGAGCTATGCACCGCGTCGCAGGATGACGCGGTTTGTGCATTCGCTCGACTGTGGGATGCGATCAACGCCGAGCGCGCGCCATGGTCGTCGAATCCGTGGGTGTGGGCGGTCGAGTTCAAGCGCGTGGAGCCGTGACGATGCGGGCGAAGGCGTCGATCAGGGTCGGGGATGTCGTTCGGGTGTCGGACTCCACATCCGCCGCCGCCGGTTTGATGGGGGCCGTTCGGCGGGTTACATCGTCGGGCGATATGGCGTGGGTCGACATGTTCGACGCCGCGCCGCCCGCGCTCGTTTCGTTTCCGGCCGGTGACCATCGACACGGGTGGATCCGGTTCGAGCTCGGGCAACTTGCCCGGGTCAGCTTTCCATTCGAAGGACGATCAAGATGACCGAGATCATCGACCCGCACCCGAACGTGATCGACGACTCCCAGACCATGCAGGTCACTCCACCGATCCGGCCGCGGGATCCGCGCTGCAATTGCGGCGGCGAGGACATGCACAGCGGCGACCCACTGCCGGAGGACGCGCCGGTGCTGGCCGACGGCCACCGCCACGACCTGGATTGCGTCGCGACCAACGGTCAGACGCGCGCGGTGACGGCGGCGCTCAACCTGGGACGCATCGGCGAGGCGCTGACCGAGTGGGCGAAGGCGGTGGTGGACAGGTCGCCGGCGGGGCCGAACCTCGGCCTGGAGCTCGATGGCAAATGGTCGATCGATGTTCGGGTACGGATCATGCCGGGCGCCGAGCCGTCGTCGGCCAAGGTCAGCCTTCGCATCACCGCGACCGAGACGCCAGCAAAGCTATCGAAGGGGCGTCTCACCGAGGAGCGTTACGCGCTGATCGACCTGCTCGATGCCGAGGCCAGTCCGGCCATGATCGTCGGCACGTTCCAAACGGCGATCGCCGAGCTGATCGGCGTGGCGCTTCCCGTTCTCCGCGATCGCCTCCTGCGCGTCGGCGTGCTCATTGCTCCATCGACCCCGTGCGCTGGAGCGCTGTGCATCGGATGCGGGAACCTGATCTGCCCGCGGCGACACGGCGGCCGTTGACATTCATTTGTCGCGACGATACAAACGGGACAAATGGAAACACCAATCGAGGAGAGGGCCCAGCGCGAGCTGGATGCAATGGGCATCGCGTTGGATGCGGCAACTGCCGAGCTGGCGCAGATGAAGATCGAGCGCGATCGCCACCGGGCCGCTCACGCTGATCTCCTTGGGATCGTGGCGGAGTTCACGTCGATGCTGCCGGCCATCGAGCAGGCCGTCGACCTGAAATCTCTGGCCGAGATGCTCAATGGTGGCGTGTGGCTATTCGGCGCGTCCAAGGAGTCCGGCGAGGGGGATGTCGTCGGCATGTTCCGCACGCTCTATCAGCGCTCGGTCGGAGCCGGCGGACCCGTTCACATCGTGCATTCCCCATCACCGACGGTGCCCGGGGAGTCGATGATCCTGGCGATCACCGGAAACGGCGCAGAGTCGGAGGCGCGCGCCAAGTACATGGCATGGGCGCAGCCGGCGAACATGATCGCGATGATGTCCGCGATCATTGACCTGCTGACGAGGACGGCCGGTGACGTGCAGGCGTATCGATCCAAGATCTGGGACGAGATAATCCAGCGACCGATCACGAAGGTGTCGGTCCGCCTGTCCGAGGTGGAGCCTCTGTCATGAGCGTGCAAAAGCTCTCCTGCACGTGGGCGATCAAGCCGCTGCCAGATCTGAGGATCTCGCTTCCGGATGTCCTGACCGAGGAGCTCCTACACAACCTGCAGGCGATGATTCGTCAGATACCTGTCCAGTGGCTCGATGGAACGATCGCGTTCTCGCTTGAGGTGAGGCCGCTGTGACGGCGCCGCGCGATCACGTCGTTACACTGGACCGCGATCTGGTTCTTCGGTTTGCCGCGTACGTACATCGGCAATCGAGTCCACCGATCATGCGGCCGGACTGGGGCATCTTCCACGGGTCGCTTGTCGAGGCGCGGTGGAACGAGGCGGCTCCGTGGGGTGTGGATGGCGTCGGTTTCAGCGCGACGGAGCGCGATCTCGCGAAGGTGTTCGATCAGCTCACTCCGTCGCAGCGCCGCCGCCTGCGCCGCCGCCTGGAGTCGCTGGATGGCGCCGACGTCGCGCATGCGATTCACAGGTTCCGGTGATGTCGTCGCTGTTCGATTTACTCGATGGCTGGACTGCCGAGCGCGTCGACTGGAACGGATCCACGTTCTACGTGGTGACCACGCGAAGCGGTTACATGGCTACCATCGACCACAAGGATCGAAGCTGCCGATCTGGCCGGTCGTTCACTGGACCAGTCGAGGACTGTCGCCAGGAGCCGCGGGAGTATCGGTATGTCGGGCGCGGGTGGCTGGATCGCCTCTGCTTCGATGTCGTCTCGTATCTCTCCAGGATCGAAGGGAATTGACGCATGGGATACGTCAGCAACAAGTTCATGATCGTTCACACGTGGGACGAGGAGACGGCTAGGATCGCTCGCCATGCGGCCGTCGAGGTGTTCGGAGAGAAGCTCGTCGGTCCGCTGATGACATCAACGGTCAACGGCGAGGATGGATTCATCGTGTGGACCATCGGAAGCAAGGAGGGATGGGACGAGGAGGGGAGACACGACGAATCGATCGAGCGCCTGATCGGGGCGCTGTCGAAGCTCGAACGTCCGCCGAGATGGTGCATCGTCAGATCCGGAGAGGAAGTCGGAGACCTGTCGGCGGAGCACGGGTACGATGGGGACTACGCCCATCGGTACAAGCGGCACAAGGTCGGGGTTCGCAGGTAGCGCCTTGCGACCCGCGCTCGAGTCGGCGACAAGAGTAAGACCGGTTGCGCCGGCGGGCGCGATCTGGATAGGATCGTCGCGGTGGAGCAAACCGACAGCGAAGATCCGGACGATTGCGCGTGCCCGTGCTGCCAGGTCCCGATCTCCGGCATCGCGCTGGATGAGGCTGGCGGCTGTAACCTCTGCACGTCCTACCCGTACACGGAGGCGTGGACGTGCTCCAAGAAGCATGGGGACGCGCTGCGCGTCGATGTGGTCGCCAAGGTCTTGTCCGGCTCGATGAGCGCCTGGGAGGCTGTCGCGCGGTGCGCGGCCGACGATGCGCACCGCGCCGGCCACCTGCGCGAGTACAAGGCCGGGCCGGGCCTCTGGTCACGCTGGATTGACCAGCCGGCCCCGGACCCGTTCGCGTGGGAGCGGATGTGCCGAGTGTGGTCCGTGGAGCGTACGATCCACCAGGTGGTGGCGTGGTACGTCGGGCCCGAGGCCAAGGAGCCATGGAACGCGGGGAAGTTCCGCCAGACCCTGATCAGCCGGCTGTCGAAGATCTCGCGGTCGGTCGGCTGTTCGGGGATCTGGAGCGTGAGCGTCGGATCTCCGATGGATGTGCAGATCCAGCCGCCGAGTGACTTCATCGGGTGTCACGGGACGCCGATCAGCGAGGCGGCCGCGCAATGAGCGAGGAGCCCGAAGGCGGGGTGGTGATCCGGCTCGTTACCCGGGCCGAGGTCGAGCGCGAGGCCAGCCAGGCGGAGGAGGAGGGCTCGATCACCGAGGCGCAGGAGATGTGCCTCAAGCTGCTCGAGCGGGCGGCCGAGCTGGTCAAGAGCAACTCGGCCTCGTGCGTGGCGATCGCACTCGCGTTCCAGGATGGATCGTTCGGATCAGTGATCCCGCTGAACCCGCCGGGCGTCGGCACGTTGATCGGAGCGATCTCGGACATGGAGTTCAGGCTCAACCTGCGCAACAACGTCGATTTATTCGACGGCGAGAGCGGAGGATGATCGCTCGTGGTCGCCATGGCCGCCGCCGTGGCGGAGCCGCCCCCGATCGGGGCGCCGCCGCTTTGGACTGACGCCGACGAGCGCCGGCTCTCCGAGCTCCTTCTCGACGAGTACAGCGGCGAGACGCTCGAGGAGTACATCCGCCGGGTGTCGCCGCGGCTGCCGGCGCAGCCGCACATGATGCCGATCATCCGCGAGCTCCAGGCTGCGCGCGATGCGAGCCGGGATCCGGGTGCTGCCATCCGGATCATTCTGATCGAGATGCCGCCGCGGCACGCCAAGACCACGACGGTCATGCACGGCCTGTCGTGGCGCGTAAAGCGCGACCCGGCGGTGACGAATGCCTACCTAACGTTCGGGGCCAACCTCGCCGAGTCGAAGTCGCGCATCATGCGCGCGCACGTCGTCAATGACAACGTCGAGCTCGCCGGCGACATGGCGAACCTGTCCGAGTGGCGGACGACATGGGGCGGCGGGATGCTGTGCGGCGGCATCCTGGGGCCGCTCACCGGCAAGGGGATCGACGGGTTCTGTGTAATCGACGATCCGATCAAGAACCGACAGGAGGCCGAGTCCGAGACGATCCGAGACACGATTTGGGACCAGTTCACCGACGTTGCCTATACCCGCCTCGAGGGCGCGGCCACCGTCGTGGTCATGATGACCCGCTGGCACCCGGACGACCTGATCGGCCGGATCTTGTCGAAGGCCGACGAGCTGCGCCAGGAGCTCGGCGACCAGCTCAAGATCATCCGGATCCGGCTGCCGGCGCTCGCCGAGGCCGGCGATCCGCTTGGCCGCGAGATCGGCGAGGCGCTCTGGCCGGCGCGGTTCGACGCTCGGCGCCTGGCGGCAATCCGCGCCGTGATGGGCGAGTACTCGTTCGCGGCGATGTATCAGCAGAACCCGCGCCTCAAGGGGACGATCCTGTTCTCCGAGGCGCCGTCGAGGTTCCAGCTCTACGAAGTCCACCGGCAAGATCACCCGGACCCGGAGCTGCGCGGCAAGCCGGATCTGAGTCGCCTGCGCTGGGAGCCTCGCGGTCACCGGATGCTGGTCGGCTGCGATCCGGCGGCGAGCGACAAGACCAAGGCGGACTACTCGGCGGCCTACACGTTGGCGGCGATCGGGTGGGGCGAGGATATGGAGGTGTGGGTCATCGACGGCATGAGCCGCCAGATGAAGGTCCCAGATCTGGTGCGCGCGCTGGCGATGTTCCGGCACGGCCCGCTCCCGGGGCGGACGCACTGGGATCTCGCGGTCGCTGTCGAGGCCGTCGGTGCGTTCGTCGCGGTGCCGCAGCTCCTATTCGAGGAGGATCCGAACCTGCCCGTGATCCCGGTGCGCCCGCTGGGCGACAAGTGGATGAACGCGCAGTTCACCGCCTCGCTGTGGAACCGCGGCAAGCTGCACGTCCCGATCGATGCGCCGTGGTCCGCCAACCTGATCCACCGGCTGAGCAACTTTACCGGCGCGCGCGGCGGCAAGGATGACGAGGTGGACGCGCTGAGCCATGGCGTGAACGAGCTGTTCAAGTCGGTACAAAACACCGCGCCCGTCGATTCTTTGCCCACTGTGTTCGCTCCGTTCGGATAGGATGCTGGCGTGAGCTCGAGCGCGGAGGAGCACGAGCGTGGACTGCGGGCCCTGGGGTTGTGGCCCGGACCGCTGGACTCCGTGGCGGCGGCGCCGAGCCGTGCGGCGGCCGTCGCCGAGCTGGTGAACCTGCACGGCCTCGCTCGCAGCGCCAAGCGCCTGCTCGCGCGGCGCCTGCATCCCGACATCACCGGCGTTCGGGGCAGGGTAGACGAGCTGACCGAGGCGCTGCGCGCGGCCGAGTGGATCGCGTCGATCCGGGTGGATGACGTGTGGTCCGCGCCAGATCGCAGCAAGATCGACGTGGTGCCGACGTCCACCGGGATCCGGATCGTCTACCGTGGCAAGGCCGGGGCGTGATATCCAGTGGTGGATGAACGTTCGCCAGCGGTGGATCGTGGCCGGCCTGCTCTGGGCCGCCGTCCTGTGGCAGCTCGAGATGGTTCGGCTGTCGGCTCCGGTCCGCGTGTTCGGGCCCGGTGGCAAGAGCGTTGTCGTGCCGCGCGGCGTCGCTGAAGCGATGGCCTACAAGGGACGGCTCCGCCGAGCTCCGGATGATGTGATGCGCGCGGAGCTGGGTCTCCCGCCGCGAGTCCTGGTCGAGTCGACGAGCGATCATACCCAGCTCGCCGGGATCGACGCCGCCCCCGAGGAGTGATCCGATGGTCCGTCCAAGCGCACCGCTCCAGACCCTGACCGATGCCGAGCTCGCCGGGCGCGGCACCGCGCTCGTGGCGCAGTACAACGCCATGATCGCCGGGCAATCCAAGCGGGTGCCGACTGGCACCCTGCAGGCGACCGCGCCGCGTAGCGAGTCGATGATCCTGAAGGATCTCCAGGAGAGAAACCCGGAGCACCTGGGGACGTATTGGGAGGAGTGCGAGGCGCTATACCGGGGTGGCCACCAGCTCCTGTGCAACGACGGGGTCATGCGGCGCCTGTTCCCGCCGCACAACGCCGAGATGCCGAGCATCTACGAGGATCGGCGCCGGCGGGCGTTCTTCATCCCGTACCCGGGCGCGATCATCGATTCGCTCACGTCCTCGCTCGAGGGGGATCCGCTCCGGCTGGTCGCCGATGACACGTCGGGCGATGATGCCGACGGGACAGATCTGGGTGAGGTGCCGCCATGGTGGGCGGGGTGGTCCAAGCGCGTCACCGCAGAGGGCGCCGCGCTCGAGCATACCCACGACCTGCACGGGTTCGTGTGCGAGGCGATCAGGGCCGCGCAGGTCAAGCAATCGGCGTGGATCTTGGCCGACATCCCGGCGGTGGACCCGCTGGCGGCCGAGGCCGCGGCGCAGGACTCGCTTCAGGCGCAGGAGAGCCTCGGGCTGCGCGATCCGTACCTGTGCCTGGTCGACGCCAGCGAAGTGGTCGACTGGGATCAGGACGACGACGGGACCTTGCGCTTCGTGTGGCGCTACACCACCAGCCGCCGGCGACTCAATCCGCTGGCGCGCCGCGGCGCGACGGTTCACACGTGGACCCTGTACGACGCCGATGGCTGGGCGCGGTACGAGGCGATCGAGGAGGACGGCAAGCCGATGCAGCCGGAGACGGCGGTCTCGCTGGTCGCCGCAGCGCCGCACCCGTTCGGGGTGGTGCCTTGGATCCGTTTCACGCTGCCGAGCGGGCTCTGGACCATGGGGCAGCTCAAGAGCCTGGCCACCGAGCATTTTAACAAGCGGTGCGCGCTGAGCTGGGCCGAGTACAAGTCGCTGTTCTCGCTCCTGTACGAGTTCCTGGCCGCTCCGCAGCAGCCGGGCGGCGGCGCCGTGCGGACGATCGGCGGCGGCGTCGATGATCCGAACCGAGCGATCAACCAGCTCCGCGGCCAGGGCTGGACCCAGCGCCGCGGCAAGGACGACCGCGCCGAGTACGTCGGGCCCGACGTCGCTCCGTTCAAGGAGGCGCGCGAGAGCTGCTCCGAGCTCATGCAGGAGATGCACCGCGTCACCCGCACGATGGCGGCGAGCGCGAACATGGACTCCAAGGCGCTCCAGCGCTCGGCCGACAGCAAGGCCGACGATCGGACCGACGAGGAGAAGGTCCTGCAGTCGTTCGGGTTGCGCGGTCGGCGCCTGGCCGGCGCGTTGATGGATCTGGTCGCGGCGGGCCGCAATGAATCCCGGCCCGAGGGCGTGCGCGCCAAGGGCCTCGAGTCGTTCGACGTCGAGGACGTTCACTCCACGATCCAGATGCTGACCGAGCTGTTCGCCGGCATCCCGATGGTGTCGGCCACCGCCAAGCGATCGCTCCTGGTGCGCCTGTACACCCGGCTCATGGCGATCGGTGACGAGGCATCTCCCGAGGAGATCAAGGAGATGCAGCGCGAGGTCCGCGAGATGGTGTCGCAGGAGGACATCGCGCTGGGCATGGCGCCGATGCCGGAGCTGCCCGCGCGCGCGGCGCCCGCACCGGCCGCCGCCGAAGACGAGGACGACGAGGAAGGGGACGAGCTGACGCGCACGATCGACGCGCGCGGCCCGGCGCGGAAGGTTGCACCCGCGCCATCGGGGCGCCGTACGCTGTACAGCAGCGGGTGATCCATGGCCTACCCGGCCCCGGGATCAATGGCACCAGCGAGGCCGAGCTCGGCGGCGCTGGCCGAGGTGCGCGCGGTCATCGATATCCAGGCCGCGCAAGTCGATCGCATCGACCGCGAATCCATGCGGGCGCTTATCCCGTCGCTGCTCGCGGCGCGGGACGAGATCCGCCGAGAGCTCGCCGCATGGCTGCGGGATGCGCCTGACGGCGAGGAGCGATTCACGGCGCAGCACCTGCGCCGCTCGATGCTGGCGATCGATGTCGCACTGGACCGGATCCGGGCGCTCGGCCATGTGATCGATGATCAGAACGCCGACTCCACCGCCGCCGCTGCCGCGCTGTCGCGCGAGCACCTTGTCCAGCAGGTGGCGAGGTTCGGCGCCGCGTTCGGCGAGAGCGTCTACCCGACCGATCTCGAGGTGGCCGCCGCGGTCGCCAGCGGCAAGCGGGCCCTGATTCCGAGCTACCGCACCAGCGCGGCCCGCTACGCCAACGGGCTGTACGACGACATCGCTCGTCACTTGTCGATCAGTGTCAACAAAAACGAGACGTGGTCGCAGATGAAGGCGCGACTGGTCAAGTGGGGCGGTCCACGTGGGATGGTGGCGCTGCGCGGTGTCGCCGGCGATCCGGGCGCCGTGGTCGAGGACATCGCCGAGGGCCTGTTCAAGCGCTATCGGTATTGGGCCGAGCGGATCGTCCGCACCGAGATGGTGTCGGCGTACAACCTGCAGCACGAGGCCGGGATCGAGGCGCTGAACGAGGCGCGGGATCCGAAGGTCACAGCGGAGTATGTGTCGCGCTGGGACGCCACGCTGGACAAGCGGGCCTGTCCGGTCTGCCGCGATCTCGATCGTCGCGTGGCCAAGGTCGGCGGGCTGTTCAAGGGCGGCAAGGAGGCGCCGCCGGCGCACCCTAACTGCCGGTGCCTGATCGTCGCGTGGCATGTCTCGTGGGGTGACATCAAGGGCGAGGTCCCGGCGGTGGTCGATGCCACCGATCCGCTGCCGGCGCTGCCACGCACCCCGGAGCGTCCGCAGCAGGCGGTTAAGCCGAAGGCCGCCGCGGGCCCGCCGCCGGCGTCTGCGCCCGAGTCGCTGACCAATCCGCGGGCCGCCGCGGTGGCGACGTCGACCGATCTGATCGCGCGCGGCAAGTTCTCCGACGCGCGCGGGACGATCGAGAGAGATCTCGAGGCCGACGGGCTGACGCAAACGGTCACATTCCACCCATCGACTGGCAAGATCAACGCCAGCGCTCGGCTGAAGGATAACGGCGTGTTCCGTCCGAGGAACGGACAGATCACGATCCGATCCGATCGGGCAAAGGCCGCGCAAGACTTCGCTAGGGGTTGGCGATCTGATCAATCTGCGGTGGCCGCGTCATTGCGCGACGCCGCTCGATTCCTGGAGGACGGTATGGATGCCGCCAGATCGCTCCGCGCGGCGGGCGCCACCGCCGGAATCGACGGGCTGCGGACGATGATCCACGAGATCCATCATGCCCGTGGTCCGGCGCACTGGGCCTCATACAAGGGATCCGGCGTGTTCGTCGAGGAGGTGACAACGGAGTGGGCGGCCCGCGGCTACCTGCGCCGCTCCTATGGCGTTCCGCGCAAGCTGTTCACCAGCGCGGCGCACCCGGAGGTCCGGATCGGGTCCTATCGCGGGTGGACCACTCGGCTGGTCGATGCCGTGCGCGAGGTCGGCGGGCTGTCCGAGGATGAGGCCATGGACGCGGTGGAATCCGCCGCGCTGGCCTACAAGCGCCGGCCGTCGGGGACGATCCGCACCGGGGACGAGGCCGTCGACACGCTGGCAAGCCTGTTGCCCGGCGACGTTGACGAATACAAGATCAGGCTACGTGCCATTGCGAGGAGAAAAGCCTATGACGAACCAGGACGATGATCCGATGTCGATCGTCGATGTTCCACGCAACGATCTGGACGCCGCAGCCGCGTACTATCGAGCAAGCGGCCAACGGATCTCCCGCGAGGAGTGGGGGATGCTCCTGCGATTGCAGGATAACCCGCGGATGTTTGAGCGACTGAGCAAGAGCTGGAACGTGATAGATCTCTGAACCGGCACAGGAGGAGAAACATGGCGATCAAGCGAAGCAATAACGGACAGCAGGGCGCCCGCGGCGCCGGCGATAGCAATGGCGCCGACGATGGCACCGGTGATGATGGCGATCAGGACGACATGGCCTCGGCGGTCAATGCGGCGGTGAGCAACCACCTGTCGCGGAAGCTGCCGCAGATGATGCCGAGCATCCTGAAGCCGCTCCTGGCCTCGGCAGTCCAGGAAGCGGTCACGAGCGCGATTGCGAGCATGCGCGAGGCCGACCAGGGCCAGGGCGGCCAAGGCCAAGCCGGTGCCGCCGGCGGAGCGCAAGGCGGCCAGCAGGGCCAGGGCGCGGCGCAGGGCGGTCAGCAGGGCCAGCAGGGGCCGACCCCCGGGGAGCTCGCTCTCCAGCGCAAGCTCGACGATCTGCAGAAGCAGCTCAAGGCCGAGGCCGACGCGCGCGCGGCGCAGGAGGTCGAGGGGCGCAACGCGCGACGCGATGCGATGCTGACCGAGGGGCTATCAAAGCTCGGCGTGGACAAAAACCGCATGCGCGGCGCCATGGCGATCGCTCGCGATTCAACAGTGTGGGATCCCGAGGCGGTGACGCCGACCGGCGGCAAGGGGGCGTGGGTGTGGCGCGCGCAGCGCAACGGCTACCACGAGGATCTCTCGTTCGACGCCGGGATCGGAGAATGGGGGAAGGGCGAGGAGGGCAAGAGCTACATCGCGCCGCAGCAGGGCCTGCGGCATGGTGGCGCCGGAGCGGCCGGGACCCAGCAGCGCGCAGCCACCGGCGGCGGTGGCGGTGGAGCGCGCGGCGGAATGCAGCAGCAAGGGCAAGATCGCCAGGCGGGCGCCGCCGCCGGTGCGCAGAAGCTATATGATCAAGTCGCCGAGATGCTTGGCGGCGGGTCGGTCACGCTCGGAGGCGGTGGCGGCGGCTGATCTGGTTCGTACGATCCGACTCGATGTGTCCCAGATCTCACGCTTGACAGGGTGCGATCTGGTGTCGCATCGTGCTCCTACGACTACCCCTAGTGTCTGCTCCTAAGATGGGGGCAGGGTAGGACGCACGGCCCGAGGGATTGATCCCTGGGAACGCTCGCAGCACCGGCGACCGGTGTTTTCGCTGAACGCTTCCAGGAGAGATCCATGTCTGACGTCAATCTCGCAGCCATCGCCGGGACCCTTGGCACGATCTTCGAGGACGAGATCGTCTCGCAGATCAATCGCGCGACCGTGCTCCTGCAGATGCTGCAGGTCGCGCCGAGCCGATCGCACACCATCAACTGGTCCGTGCGCGTTGGCACCGGCGTGGGCAAGACCACGACCGACGGGGCCGACGTTGATCGGACGAATGATCCCGGGTTCGACCCGAAGGTTCCGGCGCAGCTCTCGCACGGCATCTACATGGAGCCGTTTGCGGTCACCGGTCTCGCGCTCGCGGGCGCCATGGCGACCGGCAACCCGGGAGCGCTGCGAGACCTGTTCGCCGAGGAGCTTGGCGATGCGATCGAGCGCCTGACCAAAAAGATCGCGATCGACATCTACACCGGCGACGGAACCGGTGGCGCGATGATCGGCCTCTACGCGACCGCTGGCGCGCTCCGCGCCACCGGCGTCTATGCCGGGATCGATCGCGCGGTTCGGACCCAGTGGGCGGCGACCGAGATGCTCAACGGTGGCGTGGCCCGCGCGCTGACGCTCGACCTGATGCGCGAGATGCGTCAGCGCGTCTACGTCGCGAGCGGCAAGAAGCCGGACCTGATCATCTGCGAGCCGTCTCTGCATACCAAGTACGGCAAGCTGCTCGGTCAGCAACGCCGCTACGTGCAGGAGGTGACGCTGCGCGGTCAAAAGATCGTCCTCGACGGCGGTTACTACATGCTCGAGTTCGACGGCGTGCCCGTGCTCGAGGACATCGACTCGAGCGCCGGAAAGATGGCGTTCCTGAATTCGCGATTCCTGCGGCTCCAGCAGCTCCCGGACGCGATCACCGCCGTCAATCAGGGCATGGCGCAGGTCGGCCTCCGCGGGACCGACGAGGAGCAACTCGGGATGCCGTCCGCGAAGCTCACCGCGCGGATCAACCCGCTCGGCCGCAACGGTGACAAGTACGTGTTCCAGCTCATCCTCTACCCGCAGCTCGTTCACCGTCGGTGCAACTCGGGCGGGTACATCGGGGATCTCGACGCCACGCTGTGATCCGCTGAGAAAGGAGGGCTGCCGCGGTGCCGGCGGCGTGGCGGCCCTCTCTCGCTTCGATTCCCGTCGGAACCACGCACAGGAGCAAAGCCACGATGCACGGAGCACAGATTCCAGATCAGGGGACCATCCCCACCTTCGATCCGCAGAAGCAGCGGCCGATGATGCCGAGCTCGATGGAGCAGGTCGTCAACGCGATCGATCGGCAAGTCACGTTCGAGATCGGCGGGTTCCCCGGGTCGCCGGCGATGATGTTCTCGCTCGCACCCGGTCAGCAGGCGTTCCTTCCGGCGACCTACTGTCAGCCGATCGAGGGCGCCAACCCCAACACGCCACGGCCGTCGGTTCTCGCGCAGATCGCATCGGTCGAGCCGTGGCCGGGCGGTCCGCAGATCCAGGCCGTTGTCCCGATCCGCGATGCCGCCGCGACCGCGGCGCGCTGGGCCCGCGCCAAGTCCGAGGCGCCGCAGAGCGCCATCGTCATGCTGCAGGACACGGAGGGGCGACAGGTTCCGCTCCACGTTCCCAAGGCCAGGGCGGCCCCGGCCGCGGCGCCGCGTCGGGATGACGACGACGACCACGACATCGAGCCGCCGCCGCCGGGCGTCGAGGATCTGCGCGCCTCCGCGCCTCCGGCCGAGCCTCCGGCCGCGCCAGCCAATCCCGGCGCTCGCACGGTGGGCGCTCCTGCGCCGGAGCCGCGCAAGGGCAAGGGGTGATCCGTGGCGTTCACGCTCACCGAGCGCGGACAGATCCGCATGTACCTGGGATGGTCCGCGCGATTCCTGCAGTTCGATGACTCGCTCGAGCGCGCGATGGACACGGTGGGCAACGACGCCGCCACGGAGACGCAGATCCGGAGCCATCTGACCGAAGCGGTGCGCGTAGACACGGCGATCGCGGCCGCGGAGTCGCGCCTCAAGGCGTCCAAGGTCGGAACCATCGAGCTCAACGGGAGCGAAATCGAAGCGCTACGCGATCGCGGTCGCCAGAACGTCGGGCGCATGGCGCGGGCGTTCGGCGTCGAGGTTCGCGGCGACGCCTACAGCGGATCTCTGCCAACGGACCAGGCCAGCGCTATCGGACTCGTTCCGGGCGGTGGGGGATACCAGATGCAGGGGTGATCAACGTTTTCCCGGGGTGGCGTCGGCCGGCGAATACCGCTCCAGTGCCCGACGGTCGGGGCCATCCCGGGGATCTATCTGACACGACCAACAGACCGCGCGGCACAGGACAAGGATCAAAGCCATGCAGCTCATTCAACAGGGAGAGACCACCGCCGCGCGGCGTCGCGTCATGTTTCGGCTGGTCGACGCCACCGACGGACTCACGCCGGAGACCACGGTCGATCTGACCGCCGCGGGAGATATCACGATCTCCAAAAACGGGGCGGCCTACGCCAACGCCGGCACCGCCGGCGGCCAGCGGACGGAGATCTCCGGCGGCGATTACTACTACGAGTTCACCGAGGCCGAGCTCGACACCTTGGGCGTGTATCTGCTCAAGATCACCGACGCATCGAGCCGCACCGTCGTCAAGGAGGTGCAGGTGGTGCCGTGGGATCCCTACGCCGCCGACTGGGCGCTCGCGACCGCGGTGGCCGCGCTCCAGGTCGACGTGGACGCCATCCAGACCGCGACGCCGGCGCTCGAGGTGTCCGGCCCGCATGCGATGGGGACCCGCACCACGGACGGCAACTTCACCGCGCTGTCGATGTCGCATGCCTACGACGCGGACATCACGGTGACCGGAACCTGGAACGGCGCCACCGTCACGGTCCAAACCTGCACGGACGTGACCGCCGTCAGTCCGGTCTGGACGACCTACGACGACAGCACCGGCCCCAACCCGCTCACCGCGAACGGCACGGTTCGGGTCACCGGTCCCGTTGCTGGTGTTCGCGCCGTCCTGTCGGACGACGGGGCCAGCACCAGCCTGACCGCGACCTGCACCATGCGCAGTCCGGTGGGCTGATCGGAGCTGGAAGGTGCCACCACTGGTAGGAGAAGCCATCCTCGATGCCGACGTCCTGGTTGATAGCCTGGTCGCCGATGTCATCGATGGCTTGCGGGAAAGCCTGCACCCCGATTTCGGGGTGCGGGCCTACCGCGCCTATCGGGTGGTGCGCACCTGGTCGGGGCAACGCCCCGGCGATGGCGTGGTGACGCAGGAGGCTCTCGAGCTGCGCCCGCAACCAAGGGTCAACGTGTGGACCGGGTTGCGGATGGAGCTGGCGAGCTGCGGCGTCGAGGAGATGGGGGAGATCGTCCTGACCGAGGTCTCGCTCACGTACACCGAGCGGCAACTCACCGGCGGCGGTCAGCTCGGGATGAATCAGGAGCTGTTCATCGGACTGGCCGAGGCGCACGGCCAGGCGCAGCGGCGGCGGCTGTTCTCGTACACCCGGCCGCCGTTCGTCGACCGCGAGAAGAACATGGGCTGGCAGCTCTGGCTCCAGCGCGCGCAGGGGGATCCGGGGGCCGCATGGGAACCGTGATCCGCACGACGCCCGGCAAGCTGCCTGGTCAACTCGGACGGCTCAATCAATCCGTGCGTCGAGCGATCGCGCGCGGTGCCCTGCGCGGTGCCCACCGCGGGCGCGCGATCATCGTGCGCGAGACGCCGGTCGACCAGAGCCAGCTCAAGCAGTCGTGGAAGGTGTCGCCGGGGAGCGGGTTCGGCGCCACGGGGTCCAAGATCCCGGTGACGCTGGTCCTGGCCTCGCTCGATAACCTGGCGCCGCACGCCGGCATCGTCGAGCTCGGCGCGCGCCCGCATCGGGTCAGCGCCGAGGGCATCCAATCGATCGCCGACTGGGCATACCGAAACCTCGAGTTCGAGGCCGCGGCGGGCCCCGTGCAGCGCGGCACCGGCGGGCGCCGGGCGTTCGATCGGAAGACGCGCGAGCAGATGGCGCTCGACGTCGCACATGCCATCGCGTGGAAGATCCGCCACGAGGGGCAGGAGCCAACGTATTTCGTGAAGCGCAACCTCGAGAACCTCGAGAAGGCTGTGCGCGTGGAGATCGACAAGGCGATCGAGGAAGTGTCCAAGCGCGGCGGGGGCGGCTGATGTCGGTCGTTCGACTGTGCGCGATCGAGGCGCTCGCCGAGATCTTGATCGCCGAGATCCCGGAGCTCGAGGGCAAGGTTTGCGTGGGCGTTCCGCCGAACACCCACGATCAAACGTATCCATCGCTGACGATCAACGCTGTGACGTGGAAATTCGAGCCCGACGACCCCGAGGAGCTCGACATGGGATCGTTTGGCGAGTCCGTGCGTCGGGTCGGAACCCACGAGGCGACTGTCCAGATCCGGATCCTGGCGGCGACGCAGGGCGAGCGCGATACCTACGCCAGCCGCGTGGTCGATGTGTTCGCCGGGTTCGAGGACGAGGACGGGTGCCCGCACCCCGGCACCATCCTGGCCCGGGTCACCGCCTGCACCGAGCTGCCGTGGACGGCGTGCTTCGATCTGGCGTCCGATCGCTGGATCAATCAGCGCGCGTTCGAGTCCAAGTACGAGGCATTGATCGAGGTGGATGGCCTGATCCCGGCGCTTGTCGTGAAGCAGGGCGTCTACTCGATCCGCGAGCTCGTGCTCGGCGTGATCCACGACTTTACTACCCCGATCGACGAAACTACCATCACCACGACGCCCGCCGTCGAGCTGGTGGAGATCAACGAGGACGGCTCGATCGAGCCATACGCCCCCTGAACCCGACCGAGGAGAATCGCCATGGACGTCTATTTCACCACCAACCCCTCGGACTGGACCAAGCTCGAGGGGCTCTATATCAGCGAGCGCAACCCGCCCGGATTCATCCAGGGCGTCGACCTGTCGGTCGTGGGGTTCGTCGGGCCGTGCGTCCGCGGCCCCACCGATCAAGTGGTGACCTGCACGTCCGCCGGCCAATTCCTGGAGATCTTCGGGGCCCGCCTGCGCCCGGGTGCCACCGGCGGCGCGTCGGTCGGCAAGGTCTGGGAGGCGCTGCTCAACAAGAAGTTCGGCGCGACCATCAAGGTGCGCCGGGTGGCCGCTGCCGCCGCCGCCGCCGCGGACATCGACCTGGCCAACGCGGTGCCGACCAATATCGTCACGGTCACCGCGACCAGCGTGGGCGCGTGGGGCAACGACATCACCGCGGCCGTCGTCGCGGCCACCGATGCTGACGCCAACCACTGGAATCTCGTGATCACGTACAACGGGGTCACCTACACGTACGAGAATCTCAACACCACGACCGGCAACGACAACCTCGCCACCGTGATCGGGGATTCGCTCTCCAACGTGGTCACGGTGACCAAGCTGGCCGACGGTCGGCCGGTCAACGCCGCCGCGGCGTCGCTCTCCACCGGTTCTGATGGAACCATCGCGGCGACCGACTACAACACCCCGATCGCCTCGATGGCGGTCGAGCCCGGCGTCGGCGTGGTCTGCCCGGTTGGCAGCTACGTCACCGCCGCCACCGTGAACGGCTACCTGGTCACGCAGGCCGCCGCGGTATCGGATCGCCTGTTCGTCACGCACTCCAACGATGCGGCCAACACCGTCGCCGAGGACATCACCGACATCGGCTCGCAGATCACCACGCGATCCGACCGGATTATCTGGACCTATAACGCGCCATACACCGTCGACCCGGAGACCGGGATCGCGGTGCAGACCCCGGCCAACCAGTGGATGGCGTCGATCCTGAGCCAGACCGATGTCGACATCAATCCGGGTGCGGCCGAGTGCGTGCCGCTCCTGAGCGGCATCTCACGGCTCACGGTCTCGACGCTTTCGCGCGGCGACCTGATCAACCTGCGCAATGCCGGGATCTGCGCGCTCGAGCGCACGGTCGATGGGTTCCAGTTCCGCAGCGCGGTGACCACGAGCCTGACGCCGGGCAAGCAGCAGATCACCCGCCGCCGCTGCACCGACTTTTTGCAGCTCTCGGCGTCGGCGCGCCTGCGCAGCTTCGTCAAGGCGAAGAACACCCCGGTCAATCGGGCGACGATGCTCGGCGAGCTGCTCGCGTTCTCGGATTCGCTCCGCACCGCCGGACGGATCATCGAGTCCTACGAGATCGTCGGCGAGGCGGTGAATTCCAACACCACCCGCGCGCAGGGGCTGGAGAAGATCCTGTGGAGGGTCAAGCTCATCGGGCACATGCTCTACCTGGTCCTCGAGACGGAGATCGGGGAAACCGTCGAAATCGTCGAGCAAGCGGCGTGATCGCCGGCTGATAGCCAACACCAACCGACACCCGCCACAACGGAGAGACCACCATGAGCAATACTGCCATCCGCGGATCAGATACCACCGTGCGGATCTCGATCAGCGGACAACCGCAAGCGGGCACGTTCCTGCGCACCAAGTCGTTCACGGTCACGCCGCGCACGGATCTGGTCGAGGACGACTACCTCGGCGAGGCGCAAACCGAGCTCGACGTCCAGCATCACGGGTACGATGTCGCGTTCTCGTGCGACGAGGACGACGACGCGGCGATCCGATTTGGTCAGCAGCTCGCGATCCGCGAGGAAAACCACCAGACGCCGCAGGTCGTGACGATCACCGCGATGACGCTGTATCGCGACGGCCGCACCCGTCCGGTGGTCGAGGTGTTCCCGGACGTGCTGCTCAAGATCGCCAGCCGCGGCTACGGCGGTCGCAAGGAGCGCGTGGTCAACGCGTTCGAGGGCAAGTGCAAGGTCCGCCGGACTATCAGCCAGTGAGCTACCCGGTCCGCTCGCCGGCGCGGTAACCGGCGCGGCGGATCGTACGAACCACAAAAGGCACAGGAGAGCACATGCAGATCAAGAAACGCCCGCCGGCGGCGAAGCGGTTCCCGATGCCGGCCGGATCTCCGGTCGAGTCGGTGACCATTCGGGAGCTGTTCGGGATCGACGAGCGCGAGGTGGCGGCCATGGTCGACGCCCTGGCGGATCCATCGCAGGGGACCGCCGCGATCATCCGCGCCGAGAAGCAGGAGGGGATCCGACGGTCGATCACCGAGCTGGACGGTCACGCGGTGCCGCCCGATGTGCCGCTGTTCGAGATCGACAAGTGGGCCCGGGTCCCGTCCAAGGCGCTCGAGCGGTTCTTCGGTGTGGTCAACGGCCTGCGCCAGGTCGAGATCGACAAGACCATCGCCGAGGGCGCGCCGGTCTGGGACGAGGAGTCCGGGCGGGCCGGGAAGCGGTTCCGACTACCAGAGCGCTGCTCGCTCGATGTCGTCACGGTTTGGGAGATCGGCGGCAATGACGAAATCCGCGCCGCCATGGCGGTGGACAAGGTGGGCGAGGTCGGCCGCGCGGTCGCCGGCGTGCTCCACCGCCGCGAGCTCGTGCGCGGTTCACTCGGCAACGCGGGCACGGATCTCGACTTCGATGCGCTGAGCATGCGCACGTCGATGGCGCTGTCGCTGCTATTCGATGCCGTGAACGCGATCCCCGAGGAGGAGATCTCGGGGTGCGTGGCCGCCGCCGTAGACGTGAGCGGCGTGGCGACGGCCGAGACAGCGGAGCCGCCGCACCTTCGGGGGGAAGCCGCTACTGGGTGACCAAGCGCGCGCTGATGCGCGAGTTCATGCAAGTGCAATGGCACGCCACCACCGTGACGTGGCTGCAGTTCCTGAATCTGAGCCTGGTTGATCGGACGTTGATGTTTGCCGAATGCGACGCGATGATCAGGCGGCACAACGAGGAAGCCACCGGCCGAAAAGACGACGACTGACCCACCATGCCGAGCACCATCTACGACGTCCGCCTCCGCTACACGCTCGACGACCGGGCGGGTGCCGGCGTGGACAACATCGGCAAGGCGACGACCCGCGCCGCGGGCGGGGTCAACCTGCTCGGCGGCGCGTTCGGGCGCCTCGCCGCGGTGGTGGCCGGCGGGTTCGGGATTCAGGCGGCGGCCAAGGCGCTGGTCGGGTTCAACGCCACGGTCGAGGATACCAAGCTCCAGATCGGCGGCATGCTCGCGCTTTCGAAGAACACCGATCTAAGCGCCGAGCTCACGCGCGCCGATCGGCTGTACATGAACATCCAGAAGCGGGCCGCGCTCCTGCCGGGGACCACGCAGGAATACGCCCGCATGATGGGCATGGTCACGCAGCCGCTCGTCGATGCCGGGATGTCGATGAAGGATCTGGAGGATCTGACCGTGACGGCGACGGTGGCGGCCAAGGCGCTCGGCGAGCAGGCCGACGTGGCGGCGCGCGATATCAGCCAGGTGCTGCGCGGGCAATTCCACTCCACCGACCCGTTCGCCGGCAAGGTGCTCGGCGCGATCGGGTACAAGGGGGAGGAGGGGCGCGAGCGCTTCAATGCGCTGTCGCAGGAGGAGCGAGCGACGGAGCTGCGGCGCGCGCTGACCATGAAGCAGTGGGTCCAGCTCGCCGCGGCGCAGGGGCAAACCTTCAACGGCGTGCTCTCGACGTTCAAAGACACGATGGAGCAGCTACTTGCCAAGGTCGGCGCACCGCTGTTCCAGGCGATCACCGCCGAGCTCAAGGAGTGGAACACCTGGTCCGAGGCGAACGCCGACAAGATCTCGGCGTGGGCCAAGGATTTCGGCACGACGCTGGTGGACGGGTTCCGGCTGCTGAAGGACGCGATCGGGTTCATCGTCGAGCACAAGGACGACCTGATTCTGATCGCCAAGATGTGGCTGGCAGCGAGCATGGCCAACAGCGTGGGCGGGATGCTCGGCGGAGCCGGTGGCGGGGTCGCTGGCGCGTTTACCAAAGATCTCTACACGATGGGCCAGAAGGCCGGACCCGGGATCGGTGGCATCGCGCGCGGCGCGCTCGCCGACGCCAAGGGGATCGGCGGCGCCATCCTGGGAAATGCCGGCGTGGTCGCGGCGGCTGGGATGTTCGGCTGGGAGGTCGGCCGGAAGATCGACGAGGCCACCGGTATCGGAAAGATCCTAATGGAGCCGATCGCGCGCCTCGCCGGCGTATGGGACGACGCCGCGGAAGCGCAAGATCGGAAGATGGCCGAGATCAATCGGTCCATGGATGAGCTCGACGCCGCGATCGCCAAGCGCGCAAAGCAGGCTCGCGACTCCAAGGTCGCAGGGGCGCGAGGAACTAGCACGTTCACCAACATGCTCGCCTCGTCCGATGTGAAGGAGCTCGAGATCGACAGGCTGAGAAACGACATGAATCCGACGCTGCGCATGGCCAAGATGGCCAGGGACAACGGTGCGTCGGATATCGTCAATCCTGAACTACTCCAAGAGCTGGACGATCGGACGGCCAAGGAGAGAGGGTTGCGCGACAGGCAGGTCGTCACCCAAGTGCGCGCGAATGTGGCGGCAACTCAGACAGACATGGCGATGGCGATCGCCATGTCTAAGCTGACCGATGCCCAGCGCAAGAACGTGGACGAGCTGCAGACGACGCAAAAGGTCATGGCCGAGATGGTCAAGAGCATGACGATGGCGCGTCCGACGTTCTTCGGATTCGGAGATGCGTCACCGCGGATGCTTTCGCCCGACGAGGTGCTCAATATCATCCGCACGGCGAACGGGATCGAGCCCGGCAAGCCGGGCGGAAACCAGAAGGCGCCCGGCAAGGTCAACGTGACGATCCAGCGGATCGAGGTGAAGTCCGAGGATCCGGACCGGTTCGCGTTCGGCCTCGTCGAGGCGTTCCGCGACGTGACCAAGAACCCGAGCGGCGCCGCCGCCGCGATCCGGGAGGGGTGAGCCATGGCCGCCGGCGTCTTCACGATCACCGAGCTCCGGAGGGTGGCCGGCGCGGCCGGCGCGCCAGCGGACGCCGCGCGATTCGAGTGGACGTCCGGAACCACCATGCCCGGCGCGCGCGGCGGTGCGCGCGCGGCGCCGCTCGGCACATGGGCGCTCGGGATCCAGATGATCCACGTGCGCACCGACTACCCCGGCGCGCGATCGGCGTCGCTGCAGGTCCTGTCCTCGCGCCGCAAGTCGTTCACGCTGACCGGCAAGTGGGATGATCGGTGGAATTTTCCAGGCTACGCGGTGGCCGAGCTGGCCCGCTTCGAGGACATGGTTGGGCGCGGCAACATCTGCCGCTTCCAGTTCCAGAACCAGGCCATCGACGGCCTGATCGTCGACTTCGATCCCGAGTACAAGGGCGACTGGCTCGTCCGGTACTCGATCACGGTGGAGCCGGTCGGGCGACCCGCCGAGTATCAGCCGAACCGATCGCCGGAGAACCCGAAGACGGGCCCGCAGCGATTCGACGATGCGGCGGTCTCGATCATCTCGCTGCAGGAGGCGTCGAAAACGGCGCCGGCGAGCGCGCTGGGCGGCACACTGACCAACGATCTGGCGAGCGCGATGGCGTCCACGGTATCGGCACGCGATCAACTCGGCTCCACGCTGGACCAGCGCGACCTGCGACCTAACGCGCAGCCTGCCGCGAGCCTGCCGAGACTCGCCACGCAGTTCCGCCAGCTCGGCGACAACGCGCAGCGGATCATCAACACGCTGCTCGAGGTCCGCTCCGATCTGGACGTGTTCACATCCACGGTCGAGAACGTTCTCCGATTCGAGGATTGGTCGCGCTCGATGCGCTTCAACGCGCGCCTCCTGCTCGGCCGATCCATCGCGGGCGCCGACGACATGCAGGAGAGGGCCGAACCGAGCGCCGAGCGCCTCTACCGCCCCACCGCCGGCGAGAGCCTCTACAAGATCTCGCGGCTGTTCTACGGGACGCCATGGGGCTGGCGCCTGATCAGCGAGCGGAATGGCCTTACGACGATGACGCTGACCGGCGACGAGCTCCTGATCATCCCGGAGAGGGTGCGAGGGTGAGCGGTCGCCGCTACTACCCGCAGGCGCGCGCTATCGTCCAGGTCGTCCTCGATGGCTTCGGTGACACGGCGCGCGATACCGCGCCGGTGGTGATCCCGGTCCTGCCCAAGTCCGTGCGGGTCATGCGCAACAGCTATTCGCTGGCGGATAGCTGGGAGCTGACGTTCGACGCCGGCGACCTGCCGATCGATCCGACGTTCATCCGCTCGGGCGCGGTGGAGATCTACCTGTTCCAGCTCTCGGAGGTCGAGCAGCGAGTCGTCGACCGGCGCGATCCACTCGCCGAGCTCGACGACGACGGCTCCACGCCGCGGGATCCAGTCGATACCGCATTGCTCGGGGTGGCGTCGGCGGCGGGCGCGATCGGGCTCGAGGGCCTGGCCGGCAAGATCCGGGGGCGCGTCGCGCGCGACCGGTTCACCTATGGCAACCGTCCGCTGATCGTCGGGATGTTCGACCGGGCCGGCCTGTCGATGTCGTCGAGCGGGCGCTGGGTGACGATCAGCGGACAGGACTACACCGCCCACCTGATCAGCCTGCAATGGCCGCCGATGCCGAACGGTCGCGCGCGGCGCATCCCGGTGGGGCAGCGGCTCGACAAGCTGTTGGCGGACCTGCTCGCCGAGGCCGACCCGCTCGAGCGGCTGCAGATCTCTCTCCGTGGCGTGGACGCCAGCGAGATGCCGGTGGTCGGCGACAACGGGATCCGCAGCCACCGCCGCGGGATCCCGGTGACGGCCGATACCAACTACTGGGAGGTCATGTACAAGATCGCGACCCGGCACGGGTTCATCCTGTACGTGGACGGACTCGATGTGGTGATCGCGAAGCCGAAGAACCTCGACGAGGATTCGGCCGGTCGGATCAAGCGGCTGGCATGGGGGATCAACCTTGAATCGCTCGAGCTGACCCGCGAGCTCGGCAAGGAGCAGAGCCCGACGATCGTGGTCCGATCCTACGACCACAACAACCAGGCGCTGATCGAAGTCGAATTCCCGGAGGGCGAGTACCGACGCGCCTACAAGGCCGGCGACAAGGCGAAGACGGCGACTAAGACCACCACGCGGGTATCGAAGAAGGGAAAGGTCACGACGACGATCCGTAACCGCGACGAGTACCAGATCGTTCCCGTGTGGGGCATCACCGATCCGGTGGCGCTGCGGCGCATCGCCGAGACCCGCTACCATCTCGCCGGGCGCTCCGAGCGGCGCGTGATCGCGGTGACACGCGACCTGCGCGACATGCACGAGTCGGATCTGCTCTCGATCACGGCCGGCGATGCGGTCACGATCGAGTGGAGCGATTTCAACCGGGCAGTCCTGTCCAACCCGGATCTGACGTCGGCGGAGAAGCTGGACCACCTATCCGAGCGCGGGTTCAATTCCGAGGTGGCGCAAACGATCGTCGATGCCTACGAGCGCCTCCAGGGCCTGCAGCGGCCGCTCCGGTTCAAGGAGGGGACGATCTCGTACGACGTCGATGGCGGGGTTTCGATCGAGATGGAGCTGCAGGATTTCATCGTGATCGACGGCGTGCGAGATCCGGACAGCGGGCGCACCGGAGCCGTCAATCGAGCGCGCGACAAGGTGCGCGGAGCCGACGGCAAGCCGCTGGGCCTGACGCAGGAGCAGGAGGACGCCGAGCGACGTCGCAGGGGGAGCCAGTGACCACCGCGATGCGCGCCGGCCGCCGCCCGGTGAAGCGGCTCGATCTGCGCGACCTGCGCAAGTCGCTCGAGGATCACCGGGTGTGGTGCGCCGTCGGCAAGGTGATCCAACCCGACGACGAGGCCGGTGCGCAACACTTCGAGCTCGTGCCCGGCGAGGGTGGCGCGATCGTCGACATCCTGGTCGAGGTCCTGCTCCTGCCGGGCAACGTGGAGGTGACGTGCCGCCTCGCGGGCGCCGCCGGCGGGCGCGGCGTGGTCACGGTTCCGGCGCTGGGGGCCGAGGTGCTGGTCGCGATCCCGAACGGGGAGATCGAGTGGATGCCCGTCCTGGTCGCGCAGCTATCGGCCAACGGCGTGCCGAACCCGACCGGCCAGGGACCATCGACCACGACCACGGTGATCATGGACACCACCGTCCTGATCCATGACGGAACCGGCGGGGCCGAGAGCTTGGCCAAGTTGTCGGAGCTGAACGCGGTGGTGGATCACTTCGATCAGCACATGCACGCCTATGCCTCATCGGGCGGCCCGGCTCTGACGTCGTGGCCGTCGCAGAACGTCGCCGGGACCCCCGTTGACCAGGCGCCGCAGGGAACGGGCACCGAGGTGCTGCTGGCCAAGTGATCGGAGAATCGGATAGGATCGTGACGCCATGACGCTGGAGAACCCGGAGCGCACCTATTCGGTGATCCCGCGCGTTGCTGTGGCCGCGCAGGGGAGCACGGCCGCGACCAACCGGCGCCTCCTGCGCACGATCGTCGACAACCTGATCACGGCCGGCCTGACCGTCCGCTACTCGTGCGACGGGTCCGTCGCCGGCACCGCTGGAGACGGAACCAACCGGTGGGACGATGACGCGGCGATCGTGTTCGCGGTTCCGGCCTCGGCGCATTCGTGGATGGTTCTGCGCCTTCCAGAGCAGCTCGAGAACGCCGAGGTGCTGATCGACTGCGGCACCAATACGACCAACGGGATCTCGATGACCCTGGCCGCCGGCGGATGGACCGGCGGGAGCACAACCTCATCTCCGGCGGCGCTCGATGGTTCCGACGTGACCGTCCCGATGTCGCAATCCGTATCGATGGCGTTGCTGGTGAGCAATATCAGCACGCATTTCAGCGTGATTTACGCCACCGACGGATCGTCGTTCCGGGTCATGGTGACCAGCGATGTCGACGAGTCGATGGCTGCTCATGTCCTGCTCGAGCGCATCTACGGAGCGCCGGCGGCGTCGGAGATTCCGATCGGTGGATCACTCGGCAACATCGACGCCTATCCGACGTTTCTGGAGATGGGGATGTATGTCGGCGGCGGCGTTGAGAGCACGAGTTTTGCTTCGGTGGCGACGGCCGGTGGTCCGTTCCTTGATGGCAGCTACGACAACGCGCTGGACCCCGACGGGGCTCTTACGCTGTTCGGGTACGGCGTGATCGGCCAGAACGTCGGGGTCATCGGTCCGGCATGGGCCGGGTATATTCCGGATTTCTTCTGGGCCGCCGACGACACGCACGCCGCGAAGACGATCCCGAGCGGCACGGCGCGCGAGTGGGCCGTGTGGGGTCCAATGGTCACCCCATGGGATGGAACCACGGCGCTGGCAAACGGATCCATCAACGGCGCCATCGCCATCCTGGGGGCCGATGGTGAGGGCGGCGGCGGCGGTGGCGGTGATGTCACGCCGCCGACGATCTCGAACATCACGCCGGCGCCGAGCTCCACGCTGGCGACCCGTCGCACCCCGATCTCGTTCGACGTCGCGGACGCCGCGCCCGGTCTGCGCATGGTCCTGATCACGCTGCGGTACGTGTCATCGCCGGGGACGTTCGTTGTCCACGACGGTACATCGTTCCTGTATCCGTTCGACAGCTCGGATTCGGTCCGCGAGGAGACGCTGACCGGGTATCACTTCACGATCCTGCCGCGCCGCGGCTGGGCGGGTGACATCGATCAGATGTTCGTCTATGCGATCGATCAAGACGGCAACCTCGAGGGAAGCCTCCCGGTGGAAGTATGAGCGGCTATAGCTGGAGCATGCCGCCGGCGCCGCCGGCGACATCCACATCGGTGCCCGAGCGCGTTCGCCAGCGCGATCGGTTCTGGGGGCGCGACCTGTGGCTCGATGTGCGCGTGGATGGCGCTGACCTGGTCACGACCGCGGCGGGCGACTTCGCGATCGTCGAGGGCGAGGATTGCCTGCGCCAGGCGCTGATCCGGCGGATCATCACGACCCCCGGGGACTGGGCGACCCTGCCCGAGTACGGGTGCGGGGCCCGCAAATACGTCAAGGCGCGCAACACGCCGGCGGTGCGCGCCGAGCTGGTCGAAACCATCCGGTCCCAGCTCGCGCGTGAGCCTCGGGTCGAGCGGATCAGCTCGGTGGTCGCGGAGGTCACGGAGGACGGCCAGGGCCTCAAGATCGGCGTGGCCATCGTGCCGCGCGGGCGCCTGCGCCCGGATTCCATCCTGCCCATCACGATCGAGGTGAGGTGAACCGTGCCAGTCGCTCCGTCCTTTCAAGACCTACTCGACCAAGGCCAAGCCGAGGCGCTCGCGCGTCGTGGCGATCTGCTGTTCGCGGATGGCGATGTCTCGCTGGCCCAACTCCACGCCGGCGCCGCGATGTCGGATGCCAACGTCCGGCATACCGCGCAATCGTTCGCGGCGACGTTCATCGACCTGGCCAAGGGCGACGACCTGACCGCGCTGGTCGATGACCATCTCAACCTGCAACGCCAGGCGGCGACGGCGGCCGTGGTGACGGCGCGGTTTGCCCGCACCAGCGGCGGCGGTGCTGGAACGATCCCGATCGGCACCGTGGTGGCCACCGCGCAGGGGGCTGACGGGGCCGAGATCCGCTACGCGACCACCGCGGCGGTCAGCGTCGGGTCCGGCAACAACGGGCCGTTCGATGTCTCGGCGACCGCCACCACCACGGGGCGCGAGAGCAACGCAGCCGCCGGGACGGTGACCCGGATCCTGGGGACGCTGTTCGATACGTTCACGGTCACCAACCCAGCGGCCGCGGCCGGCGGCAACAACGAGGAGAGTGACGAGCAGCTCCGGGTGCGAGCTCGAGCGTTCTGGCAGACCCTGCGCCGCGGCACGCTGGCGGCGCTCGAGTTCGGCGCGCTGCAGGTGCCCGCCGTGCGCGTGGCGCGCGCCACCGAGGACGAGTCCGGCCTGGTGTTCGTCGTGGTCACCGACGAGGACGGCAACTCCAATGCCGAGATGCTCTATGCCGTCGAGGCCGAGCTCGAGAATTGGCGCGCCGCCGGGTGCGTTGTCCAAGTCGCCGGCGGCGCCGTCCTCCTGGTGCCGATCGCGGTACTGCTCCGCGTTCGCGAGGGCGTGGACATCACAGCCATGTCGCCGGACATCGAGGACGCCATCGAAGGCCGGATGGCCAAGCTGATCATGGGCGATGTGCTGTATCTCGACCAGCTCACGGCCGCGATCATCAACGTGGACCCGGAGGGGATCGACGAGGTCTCTTTCACCGCGCCGACGGCGAACGTTACGCCGACCCGTTACCAAGTGGTCCGGGTCGACTCGATCGCGATCGGAGAAGCGTGATCCAATGGCGCTGACGTCCGAGGAGCAGGAGCTGCTCGACTTCGCGCTCGCCGCGCTGCCGCCGTGGTTCTCCGATGCCGAGGGCCGCGACTTTGCGGTGGAGGGCGGTATGGCCAAGATGGCCGGCGCCGCGCGCGCGCAGTCCGATTACTGGTTCAGCCAGTCGCTGATCTCGGAGGCCGTTGGCCCGACGTCGACCACCCCGGACTGGCTCGGCCAGCACGCCAAGGATCGCGGCACCCGCCGCCAGGATGGCGAGGTCGACGACGACCTGCGCCGGAGACTGCGGACGTTCGAGGACGCGCTCACGGTCAGCGCGATCATGGACGCCGCGCAGGCTGCTCTCGACGAGGCCGGTGTCACGGGCGATCTGGCCATGGTCGAGCTACGCCGGGACCGCGGGTTCTTCGTGGTCAATGAGGCGATGTCCGGCACCGGCGGGACGTTTGTGGCACAGGCCGGCAACCTGCACAGCTTCGTGCCCGATGATGACTGGCCTCGTCCGCCGATCGGCGGATTACGGCAAAACATCACGTGGAAGCTGGTGATCAGCGGTGCCGACAGCGCCGGCAACGATGGCACGTTCGAGATCACCGATCTGGATGGCAACAACGCGGTGTACACGAACGCCAGCGGCGTCGCCGAGGCCGACGCCGGGGTCGCGTGGCGCGTGGATCGTTACGACGCCGACGACAACATCCTGACCGATGGATCCGGTCGGCTCGAGGCGTACATGTCGCGCGGGTTCCGCATGGGATCGCAATACGGCACGATCATCCTGATCCTGCCCTACGGCACCAGCGCGGCGACGGCGGCATCGGTGGCCGAGGCGGTGCGCCTCAAGAAGGCGGCAGGCGTCCGCGTGATCGTTGAGCGACGGTTGAATCCCTAAAGGAGCGAGCGATGTCGTCGAACAAGCAGATGAATTTCAACAACGGCGAGGGGATCAACTACGCCGATTTCAACGACATGCGGAAGATGCTCCAGAAGGAGCAGGGCGATTTTCTATATGGCCCGATGGTCAACCCGCTCAACATGCGCCAGGCGTACAGCGGCAGCTTTGGACTCGGTGGCGCCAACGCGATCGGGACGATCGGCTGGTGCCTTGGCCTGGTGCCAGGCGGAGCCAATCGGGCCCTCGCGCTGCACCCGGGATCGTTCGTCCTCTGCACCGCCGACGGCTCGCCACCAACCGACGATGGCGACTATGGCGACACGGGGCGCGCCAACTATCAGATCACGTTCGCCGGCCAGTCGTTCGAGCTGAGCGCCAACGCATCGGGATCGGATCGCTGGGATCTGGTCGTGATCGACGACACGTTCTCCGAGGTCGCCGGCGGCGCGGTGAACCGTGATTTCAAGGATGCCACCACCGGAGCGCTGTCCACCGAGAGCGTCAATAAGCGGATCACGATCTCGCCGGGCGGAGCGACCCCGTTCTCGATCGTCGAGGGCACACCCGGATCAGGCTATCCATCGTGGCCGCTGGGGTACGCGCCGGTGGCGCGCATCAAGGTGCGCAGCGGTGCCACCGAGCTCGCCACCAGCCGCGCCAACCTGATCGCCGACGTCGAGGATCACACGTGGCCGCTCGGCCGGCGATGGATCGGCATGATGGGGACCGATGCCCGTCGAGCTGCGGATGGATCGTTCGGCGGGGATTGGAATACGTCCGGCAACAAGCTGACCGTTTCCGAGACCGGCAACACCGCCTACTACTTCCCGCGCGATCTCACCGGCCGATCGGATGCTCGGCTGCTCGGCGTATTCATTGCGCACGAGGCCAATGAGGCATTCACGGCCGAGATCGTTCGCGTCGACTACGACAACGCGATCGACACGGTCCTATCCACGCTGACCGTTGGCACGACCGACATATCGCATCGGAACATCATGGCGTTTGGCGATGGCGCCTTGCCGATCTGGGGCAACGGCACCGCGGCGGGCCGCGCGCTCGAGGAGGGCCCCGGCGGCGTCGGGATCGGCGCGTTCGGGCACGTCCACTCGACGGTCGCGCTCAAGATCACCAGCGGCGCCGGAACCGGCACCAATGCCACGACGATCTGCGGCGTTTCGTTCGTGTTCGCGGTCAACGAGGGTAGGTGATTACCTCACCCCAAAAGCTGTATTGTCCGCCACGGGAGTAACTTGATATGACCGAGGCTATGCTCGTCGAGGCCGCCGCGAAACTGGGTTCCGCCGCCATCCTTGGCGTGCTGCTCTACGTGGTGATCGTCCGAGCCGGCGCTCGGATCGTTGCCGCGCAAGATCGGCAGGTGGCCGCGCTGGATCGGCAGGTCAACGGCCTGTCCAACGTGGTGGTCGCGCTGAGCCGGATCGAGGCCAAGATCGATCACCAGCTCGCGATCGACCGCGACCGCGACCGCGCCGCCGGCGTCCGGCGTCCGCCGCCGATCCCGGGGCGCAGTTCGTGACTGCCGCCCTATGGGCGGTGATCGCCGCCATGGCCGGCGTGCTGGCCTCGGCCGGCACCGTGGTTGTCCTGGCGCTCAAGCTGAGCGAGGAGCGCCAGCGAGGCACCACGATCGCCATGAAGCTGCACGATTCCGAGCAGGCCAACGCCGCCGCCGGGTTGCGTGCCGACCGCGCCGCCGCGGACCTGGAGGACTATCGGCAGCGGGCGCAGGCGGAGCTGCGCATGCTGCGGGTCGAGATCGAGGAGCTATCGAATGCGCAGCACATCGTTGATCCTGTTGCTCGTCGTGCTCGCTGGGGTCGGCTGCTGTCCCGCACCGACGAGGCCATCGCCGAGCTCGACCGTGACGATTCCGCCACCGATGGCGGACTACTGCCGGGATTGGATGACGGCAAACCCGCGACCGATGGAGCCGGTGGTGGAGCCGCTGGACCCGGCGAGCTCGGGCCTGCCACCTGACCTGACGTGCTGGGGTCCGTCCGAGGACATCGCGCTCCAAGAGTACGTGGCCGCTTTGAAATCCTGGGTCGATCGAGCCGTCGCAGCATGCGCGGCACGACGTGTTACCGTCGGGCACACCGACAAGGAGTCATCGCTATGAGCCGCAGAACCTACGTTGCCACGATCGTCGCTCTGTTCGTCGTCGCGGTATCCCTGACCGCATTCTCTGATCCGTCGCATGACGCGGGCGCGGGTCCTCCGGTTGCCGTGGCGGTGGAGCCGCCGGGCCCGAGCGCCGCGGCGCCGGACGTCCAGGCGGCCGCCGATGTTGCATCGTCCGCCGCGGCGGCGACTGGCGATCGTGGGGCGCTCGCGACCGTTCCGGCTGAGCCGACGTGGCCAGGTGGGGCGTCGGATCTGGTTACCGCGTTCCGATCTGGAGACTGGCGGCTGGTGGCGGCATTCGCTCTGATCGCACTCATGATCGGCCTGCGCCGGGTTCGCGATCATGTGCCGTGGTTCAAGGGCGACCGCGGCGGAGCCATCATGGTGATGGTCTTGTCGCTTGCCGGCGCGTTTTCAACCAGCCTGGCGACCGGGGCGCCGGTAGATCTGAAGATGGCGCTAAGCGCGGCAGCGATCGCCTGGACGGCGGTGGGCGGATACACGTGGCTCAAGAAGCTCGTGTGGCCTGCCGACGCTGACAACGTGAAAATGATCGAGGCACTGGAGAAATGAGTCCAGCCGGCGCGGCGGCCACTGGTCTGGTCATCGATGGCCGGCGGTACCTCGTCGCCGGCCTCGAGATCACCAACGTGCATGATGACCCGCGCGCGACGCTGCGCGCGGAGGACTGCCGCCCCCGAAAGACGCGGTGGATCCGGCAGATCATCCTGCACACCACCAAGGGGATCGCTCCGCAGCGGGTGAGGCCCGGCGCTGGCCCGCCGGGCAAGCACCTGGATGTGGCCGAGTTCTGGCGCAAGGACCCGGAGCACAGCGGCGCGCACATCGTGATCGGTCGCGCCGGCGAGGTGTCGTGCTTGGCCGACCTGGCCCGCGTGGCGGCCTACCACGCGACGGTATCCAACGAGTGGTCGGTCGGGATCGAGATGTACCAGGAGAGCGATGGCAGCATCCGCGAGGCCACGCTCGCCAGCGCCACGCTCCTGGTCCCGGCGCTGTGCGTGTTGCTCGGGATCCAGCTACAGGTCCCGCAGAAGTCCTACAAGGGCCGCCCGCTTGGACGCATGGCCGACGGCGGCCCTGGTGTCGTCGGCGTCCTCGGCCACCGAGACAACACCACGCGACGAGGCGCGGGCGATCCCGGCGATCTGATCTTCGAGCGCCTGGTCGCGGAGCAGGGCGCCGAGGCGCTGATCACCGATGGCGGCAACGACCTGATCGCGTGGGCGCGCCGACAGCGCTCGCTCGGGTTCGTCGGTGCGCAGGTCGACGGCATCCCGGGACCGGCAACGGTCAAGGCGCTGGAGGTGTTCGGGTTCCCGAGCGGGATCTATGCGCTCGGCAGCGACGATCAGCGCCGCCGCCTCGGGTAGCTGTTGACACATTGCTATTGACACGCTGTCAACGGCGATGCAGGGTGGCATCGTCAACAGCGTGGAGGTTACGCAATGGAGCTCGTGGGTATTCTTGCGGCGGCGATCGTGATCGTCGTCGGTAGTCATTTGGCCGGCCTCGTCCTCGCCAACACGATCACGGTGGCCATTCGGGGGATCGAATGACCCGGAAGCGTAAGGCGAAGGCGCCGCCCGCGGTCGGTCGAGCTCGAGCGGCGGCTGCGACCGTGATCGCCGGCGAGGCGTCGCAGGCGGACGCCGCCCGCGCGCACGGGGTCAGCCGCCAGGCGGTAAATCAGGCACTCCGGGCGATGGCCACCAAGGAGCGGTCATGATGGATGATGACAATACGCCGACGTGGTCGGAGATCGCTGTGATCGTTGCCTTCATGGTGATGTGGATGTGGGCGGTGATGGCGTGATCGGCGCCTGGGTGGTCAAGGTGGCGATCCTGGTGTTCGGCCTCTTGGCGATCACGATGCCACTGCTCGCATTCCGGTCGCTGCGCCGCCTGTACGGCCTCCGGCACCATCGCAACTGCCGCAACGGCATCCATCACGCATCGTGTGATGTGAAGCGCGCCGAACGTCCGACGTTTCCAGGGAGGACCCGATGCTGACGCTCGAGCAGAAGGAGCTCCGGCGGCGTGGCGTGGCGGCGTCGGAGATGGGGTCGCTGCTGGACCTGAATCCGTGGAGCGGACCGATCGACGTCTACAACGACAAGGTCCTGCCGATCACGGAGGACGACGCCGGATCCGCGCGGACCGACTGGGGGCATCGGCTCGAGGATCCGATCCGCAAGTGGTACGCCGACACGCTCGGCGTCCACATCCTGCAGCCTGGAACATGCCGGCACCCCACCGACGAGCTGGCGTTCGCGACCCCGGACGGGGAGGTGTACCTGCCCGGCGGGATCCAGCCGATCAACGGCCTCGAGATCAAGTCGCACACGGTAAACCTGCAGCACCTGTATGGCGAGCCTGGCACCGACGACGTGCCGCTCTGGGAGATCGCGCAATGCGGGTGGAACATGTACGTCCGCAACATCGACCGGTGGCACCTGGTCGCGTTCATCGACGGCCTGCCACGCATCTACAAGATCGATCGGGATCCCGAGTTCGAGCGGGTAATGATCGAGGCGCGCGATCGGTTCTGGCATGACCACGTGATCCCGCGCCGCCCGCCGCCGCCGGACGGGACCAAGACCTACGCCGCCGAGCTGGCGCGCCTGTGGCCGACGAACCGGAGCGCGGAGCTGATCCAGGCCGGGCCCGAGGAGCTGCGGGCGATCATCGAGCTGCGCCGCGTGCGCGATCAGATCTGGGAGCTCGGGAGGGCCAAGGCTCGGCTCGAGCAGACACTGAAGGCCGCGATCCAGGACAGGGACGGCATCACGTGGAAGGATTCCGAGGCGGCGACCGGATCCATCACGTGGCGCCGATCTAGGGACGGCCTGGCCGTCGACTGGGAGGCGGTCGCGCGCGATCGCTCCAACCTCGTCGAGCTGCTGGCATCGAGCGTTGACACGGAGCACGAAACGCTAGAGGAAGTGATCCGGCGCTACACCACTGTGGTGCCCGGATCCCGTCGGTTCGTGACGCCTAAATCGTGGGCGAAGTCGCGGCCGACGGATATCGACATCGACAACAAGGGCAAGGAGCAAGACGATGGGTGAACACGTGGATTTCGGCGCCGCATTGCAGGCGCTCAAGGCTGGCCATCGCGCGCGGCGCGCGGGCTGGAACGGCAAGGGCATGTGGATCGCGCTGACGCCGGGGTCGGTTGTCGACAGCGGACAAGCGCGGGCCGGGGCAGCGCGACAGCTCGCCAACGAATTGGAGAACAGGGACGCCAGCTCTGGCGAGATCTGGATCGGTGGCCATATCGACATGCGCGCCGCCGACGGCACGCTGGTGATCGGATGGCTCGCCTCGCAAACCGACATCCTCTCCGAGGACTGGGAGATCCTGCAGCGGATCCTGCCGGTTGGAGGTGAATCGTGAGCGACGCAGCCAACACGACGCCGCCGGCCGCCGCCATGGTGCGCCAGGGGTTCGGGGAAACCACGGCGATGACCGGTGTCGAGCTGCAGTCGCAGGCGCTCGCCGCGCAGGTCAAGGCGGCGGTCGAGGCTCGCTACATCCTGGCGATGCGCCGCCCGCGCGACATCAACGACGTGCGGGTCAAGCTGCTCAAGGAGTGTCAGCGTCCTCGGTTCGCGGACGAGGCGCGATACTCGGTGCCGCGCGGCCGCAAGCAGAACGAGCGCGGGGAGTGGGTCGACAACATGGTGGAGGGGCCGTCGATCCGGTTCGCCGAGGCGGCGGTCCGGTGCATGACCAACGTCGACACCACCACGATGATCGTCTACGACGACGCGACCAGCCGCACCGTGCGCGTGACCGCGATCGACCTGGAGAGCAACGTCACCTACTCCAAGGACGTGACGATCGCGAAGACGGCCGAGAAGCGCGACCTGCGCAAGGGCCAGGTCGCGATCGGGCAGCGCTACACCAGCGCCGGCCACCTGGTCCACATCGTTGCGATCCCGGACAGCGAGCTGCAGAACGTCCAGGCCGCCGCGGAGTCCAAGGCGCTGCGCGGGCTGATCCTGCGACTGGTTCCCGGCGACATCACCGAGGAGTGCATGGATCGCTGCAGCGAGGTCCAGAAGGACGACCACGCCAAGGATCCGCGGCTGGCGATCAAAAACGTATGCGACGGGTTCGGGCGCCTCGGCGTGCAGCCGAGCGAGCTGGTGACCTACCTCGGGCACTCGCTCGACCAGCTCACCCCGGCCGAGTACCAGCATCTCAAGAGCCTGGGGATCGCGCTGCGCGATGGGCAAGTGTCATGGGCCGAGGTCATGGAGCGCAAGGGCGGCGGCGATCCGGTGGCGGTGGCGGCGCCCGCGCCAGCGTCCGACGGCCAAGCGGCGCCGCCCGCGCCCGGCGGGCCGCCCGCGTCGGCACCAGCACCGGCCGACAAGCCGAAGGGCGTCAAGGCGGCGATCTCCAAGGCCAAGGCGGCGGCGCCGGCACCGGCACCGGCTCCAGCGGCGCCGGCCAAGCCGGTCTCCACCGCCGCCGCGGCGCCCGCGACCAGCGGGCCGCCGGCGAATGTCCCGCCAAAGTCCTCCCCGGCGCCCGTCCAAGGGGACAACGCGGGGACTGACAAGACGGGCGACTTGTGGCAGGAGACCCGCGAGCGCGTGGCCGCCAAGGCCGCGCCCGCGGTCGCTCCAGCGCCGGAACCGGAGCCGGAGGTAGACCCGCACGGCGACCCGCCGCCGCCCGATGACGTCGAACTCCCCGGCGCCTCCGAGCACGCCACTGGTGACGCGCCGGACTGGATGCGATAGGGTCATCCCACGACCCGCAGCGCACCCGGCCTCCTGCGACGCGGTTCTAGACGACCCCGATCTATCCCCACCCAAGATCGGGGTCGTCGCTTTTTCGGCATTCTGTTGACACCACGCATTGACGCTCGTTCCTGTTTGTCACTACGCTCCAAACTATGGAGGCAATGGCAATGCAGCAGCAGGCACCGACGACAATCGACATCGCAACCACGATCAAGGATCAGCGCTGGAACCCGAGCCGCGGCGCTCGAGTGGAGATCCTGGTCCCGGTTTACGGGACCATCCCGGCACCCATTGATGCCGAGTCGCTGATCCGGGTCGAGCAGCTCGGGCTCGGTGATCGGGTGATGGTCCACCTGGATGGGCAGTGGTACCCGGCCGAGGTGATCAACGCCCCGAACGATGGGGTGGTGTTGGTGGAGTACCGGTTCGCTGGAGTGCCCGAGCACGTGGATGTCCCGCTGTCGCGCGTGGTGCCAGCCGACTGCCACCGGTGCTCGCTCGGCGCCCGCGTCGAGCGCGAGCTCGCCGAGCAGTGGGCCGCCGTGGTATGGCGCGAGCTCGCCGCGCACGGCGCCGCGATGGCGGCGAGGAGCTGACCCATGCCGCGCCTGCGCATGCTCGTGGATATCTGCCGGCTGTGCGGCGGCTGGTGCTCGATCGGCTCGACCATCGACGAGGCCGACCTGACCGAGTATCCGACGACGATCACGATCCGGATCGCCAACGACCACGATCTCGGCGAGTACGCCGATCCAAAGATCGGCGGATGCCGCTGCTACGGGTACCACCGGCACAACCACCCCCACCCCGGCCAGATCGCCGAGGCGCTCCGGTTCGATCAGTGGGTAACGGAGTCGATGATCAAAGGGGTCCAGTGAGCCGGTGGCTTCGCTGGCCTGGCCACGTCGCGGTCGCAAAGCCGACATGCACCGCCGCTGGGTGCCGAAAGCCGGCGGCGAATTGGATCGCCTGCGCCTGCGGCCAACCGTTCGCCGGGTGCGAGGACCACCTGCGCGACCTGCGCGCCGAGCGCGAGGCGCACGCCGGCGCGTGCCGCGGGAGGGTCAAGTGACCGCGCGAGATCGCGACAAGGATCGGCGCCGGGCCCTCGGGCCCGATCCGCGGATGCGCCTCCTGGGTCTCGCCACCGCGCAGCGCGTCGACCAACTGCGCAGCTACGGCGCCGCCGGCACCTATGCCCGGCGCCTCGGTCATCGCTGGTTCGCGTGGTCGCCTCTCGCCGGCTACCCGAATACGATCGGCGTCAAGCCGTGGGTGGTATCGACCCCGGGCGCGCCGCGGGTCGACTTCGCGTGACGGCGCACTCCCAGCGCGATCGTGACTGGGAGTTCATGGCGTGGGTGAAATCGCAGCGGTGCGTCCTGGCCCGCGCCGGCGACGCGGGGCCGTGCTCGGGTGGCGCATGGTCCGAGGCCGACCACGCCGGCGAGCGTGCGGGCTGGCGCCGCGCCGACGATGCAACGTGCATCCCGCTCTGCAGCCGCCACCACCGCGACCGCACCGAGCGCCGCGGCTGGTTCGCTGGCCGGCCGTGGGAGTGGATGCGTGCATGGTGCGACGAGCAGATCGCGCGCACCAGCGCCGCCTGGGACTCCTGGAAATCCGCGCCGTTCTAGCGTCAATACACATAGCGTCGCCTTCGGTGTTGACTTTGGTTTGTCGCGGCGATACAAACAACACATGCAGATCATGTATCGATGCGTTGACGTCCAGTACCCAATCCGAAACGGGACAATGATTGTCTCGTTCTGTACTGACCGCGCTGCGCGCGCGTTCATCCGCGATGAGCAGATCAAGATCTACAAGATCATGATCGGTCCATCGTGCATCGACCGGTCTGGGATGTGACATGTCCTGACCTGATTCGTCTCGGAGTTCCGAGACGGCCGGCTAATGCTCTCAACGTTGAGATCGGAGCTCCAGTTCCGCGCTGTCGTCAGCGTACGCCAGCTCATTGGGGAGATGCCGATCCACGTGCCTCTCGCTGGCTGATGTCCGGCGGATCGGCGCTCGTACTCGGACCATGCACTGAATGTAATCGGAGACCTAAAATGCAGATCACGGCACTATCTATTAAAGACTTCAAACGTTTGCGCGAAATCGAGCTCCAGCTCACCGACGCAGATCGGCACTGGATTCTCGTCGCTGGCCAGAACGCACAGGGCAAGTCGAGCCTCCTCGACGCCCTCGCCGCGGCCCTCGGCGGCGGCAAAAAGATCCCGGCCGATCCGGTTCGACACGGCGCGTCAAAGGCGGAGATCCGAGTCGAGATCGACGGCGGAGCGCTGGTCGTCCGCCGCGTGATCAAGCCGGACGGCAAGACTACGCTCGAGGTGACCCACGACGGCCTCCCGGTGCGGAGCCAGCAAGAGGTGCTCAACGGCCTCGTGGGCCAATTCCTGGACCCGCTCGCGTTCCTGGCGCGGTCGCCGGCCGACCAGCGGGCCGCGCTCCTGACCGCCATCGACTCTGACGGCAAGATCGCCGAGCTCGACCGCCGCCGGACCGGCACCTACGACAAGCGCCGCGACATCGGGCGCGACCTGCGCAAGGCCGAGGGCGAGCTCGAGCGCCTGCCCGAGGTCATGCCGACGATCCCGGTCAACGTGGACGACCTGACCGCCGAGCTCACCGAGGCGATGGGTGTAGGCAATCAGCTTGGTGGGCTGACCCGCGAGCTCGAGGATGCCAGGGCGGCATACGGCGCGGCGCGCGCCGACATCGCCAGGCTCACCGCGGAGCTGCAGGCGGCCACTGCTCGGCTCAACACGGCGAACGAGGCCGGAAACGCCGCGGCGCGGGCCCTCAAGTCCTTTCCCGCCTCCGAGGTCATCGCGGCCCGGGTGGCGGCGGCCAAGGAGGCGCTCTCCACGGCATCGCAGCACAACGCCAAGGCGGCGGCCGAAGTCGCGGCGGCCGATCGGCGCCGGCGGGCCGCTGAGGACGTCGAGCTGCTACGCAAGGAGGTCGACGCCCTCTCTCTCGACCTGGAGGAGATCGACACCAACAAGGCGGCGATCCTGGCGGCGGCCCCCATGCCGGTGGATGGCCTCGGGGTGTCGGACGACGGGATCACGCTCAACGGGGTCCCGCTCGAGCAGGCCAGCTCCGCCGAGCGGGTTCGGTTCGCGCTGGCGTTCGCGATCTCGGTCGGCGCCAAGCTGGGCGACGTCATGATCCGGGACGGGGCCCTGCTCGACGACCAGGCGCTCGAGCAGGTGCGGATCCAGGCCGAGCGGGCCGGCGTCCGGGTGTGGGTGGAGCGCGTCGGGACCCGGGACCCGGGCGCGATCGTGATCCACGACGGCGGGTTGCGGTGACCCGTCGTCGTCGCAGCCTTGACGCTGGCCGCCGGTTTGTGCCTGTAATCCAAACCATGGACATCTACGCCCAAACGATACCCGTCACACCGTCCTCGGGACGGGGCGGGCGCCCGCGCCGCGATGCGGCTCCCACCACCCCATTCGCGGCCTGGCTCGCGGTTCAACCGCGCACCGTCCGCCAGCTCGCCGAGGAGCTCGGCGTCAGCCAATGGACCATCTACCACCTGCGCGACGGGTACGCGCGGCCGTCGCTCGAGCTCGCCAACCGGCTGGCCGAGCTGAGCCGCGTACCGGACCCGGTGACCGGCGAGCTCGGGCAACCCATGCTCCCGCCGCACATCTGGCCCGCGCCCGCGCCGCGCTCGGTGCCGCAGCCGCCGCGCCGGCGGAAGCTGTCCAACCGCAGCAGGACCCGCAGGAGCTGAGGTGGACGCCTGCAGGGTCGACAGCCTGATCCAGCTCGACCCGCGCGTGATGGCGGCCGGGTTCTGGGGCGGGACGGTGTACCTGCACCTGATCCTGCTCAACCGGGCCCACAAGTTCGACGGCTCGATCCCGTCCAAGTACTGCTCGCCGGACTACCTGGTCCGGCACATTGGTCTGCACGCCGCCACGCACCTGGCCGCGCCGCCGCGGCAGATCGTGATCGAGGCGCTGCGCGTGGCGGCGGCTGAGTCGCTGATCGCGATCGAGCCGTTCGGGATCCGGCTGGTCGATCGCCACCACTGGGAGTCGGACTCCGCGGCAAGGGTCCGGCTCCACCGCGCGCGCGCCCGGGACGCGAAGCGCGCCAATTTGGCACAGCCAGATCGTGACACGCTGTCACACCTTGACCGTGACAACATGGCGCGGTCTGAAATTGCCAATTTGGCACAAGATCGCGCCAACTTGGCGCACTCCGCGTCGACCGGTCCTGAAAAAACGACCGCGGCGCACATGGCCTCAGATTGCTGCAGGAGCGCGCCTGATTCCGACCCGCCACTGGACAGCGCGGCGCATGGCTTACGCGCTGAGAGCGAAGATGGAGGCCGATTCGCGCAACGCTCGCGCGCCGCAGAGGCCGAGCTCGACCAGTTCACTCCAGCTCGGTACTCCAATTGTAAGCCAGACCCTATGTGTAACGTTACAGGCGTTACTGTAACGCTGACCCCCCCTCTCTCTCCCCCTCCTTCCCCCCCTTCTCTCCCCCCCCTCTTTCCTTCCCCCTATAACCCCCTTCCTTACACCC
>CXWK01097262.1_pt1 | contig 65719 bp, 59 predicted proteins | sample 590851 | NCBI WGS metagenome assembly CXWK01 (sample SAMEA3498364, study PRJEB10139) | wastewater metagenome | biome: wastewater treatment plant; material: activated sludge | place: Denmark | collected 2014-08-01 | reverse complement strand
TGGTAGTGTGGGGTTTCCCCATGTGAGAGTAGGTCATCGTCAAGATTAAATTCCAAAACCCCTGTCTGCTCACGCAGACAGGGGTTTTGTCGTTTTGGGCCTACGAAAAGAGCTTCAGCACATTGCTCATCGAGTAGCCGGTCACTCAATGTGAGACAGCACCGGGATGAATCGATGGAAGCCGGATAAAGCTACCCACCATCGCCCAGACTCGCGCGGCATCGGCGTGCAAAAGAGCCTGGGGATGGTTATAGCGGGCTGGGAGTCGGGGCCGGGGGATGTTGTAAGCAGATTATGCGTGGATGATGAGCGACGAAATGTTGCGGCAAGTGAAGTCACCCTCAGGCCTGCCGCTGCCTTTGCTACGAGGTTTTTCTGTTCCTGGCTTCCGGACTGTTGAGGTACCGGGTGATGACCTCAACCCCACGATTGAGATGGTTGACCAGCAGCCTCACCGATCCTTCGACATCCCGCGCCTCGGCGGCCCGCCACATGGCGCGGTGATCTTCCTGTGATAACTTGCCCAGGCCCATGGCCTCAAGGTTGAAGCGCAGGAAGCGTTCTTCTTCGTTCAACCCGTCCTCCACCAGTTTGAGCAACCGGCGATTGGGTGCCTTGCTGTAGAGCGACATATGAAAGAGGCGGTTCAGCCGGCCGATTTCGGTGTAGTCCTGTTCCGTCTCCAGCTGGTCGATGTAAAGCGCGGCCTGTTCGAGATCCGCCGCCTCAAGCAATGGCACCGACAGGCGCAGGGCTTCGGACTCCAGTAAAATCCGCAGTGCATAGGTCTCCACTGCATCGCCCTGGACCAGTGGGGCGACCACAGCACCTTTGTGGGCAACCACATTGAGCAATGACTGGGCTTCGAGTTGGCGTAACGCTTCGCGCACAGGCATGCGGCTGACACCGAAGAGATCGGCCAGGTCTTGCTGGCGCAGAGCGATGCCACACGGCAGCCGACCGTCCAGGATGGCCGAACGCAAGGTTTCCTCGATGACCGAGCGCGCCAAGTGAGCGGCAATGGGGCCGTTGACCTTGATGCTGCTGAGAGGGTTGGCTTTTCGTGTCACTACAACGCACCCTGATTGACTGAGTTATTTTTGGATCCAACTGACACTAGTGACTGCCTGAAAGCTTGTCAAACGATCAGCAAATTGCCTATTTCAAGTTTAGCGCGCCATCGCTGATCTCACGGTGCCATTGTTTTTTGCCGTACTAACCTACACCATCAACCGACTTTCCAACTGCCTACCCTGGATGCCTCGCATTGGCGGTACGTTTTTTCCCGATTCCACGGATGCTGCGCTGGCTGTCCTGCGCGTTGTTGCTGGCTGGCGTGATGCTGGGCGGGCTGCATGCCGATTGGGATTTTTCTCTGATCAGTCGTCGGGCGCAGGCATTGTACGAACCTTTGGGTCCAGGCCAGCAACGCATAGATGATTGGCAGCATTTGCTGGCCAGCCAGAAGCAGCTTGGCGAGCTTGAACAGTTGAACGTGGTCAACCGGTTCGTCAACAAGCAGTTGCGCTACGTCGAAGACATCGATTTATGGCAGCAGGTCGATTATTGGGAAACGCCAATCGAAGCCCTGTGGAAAGGTGCCGGCGACTGCGAAGATTACGCCATCGCCAAGTATTTCAGCCTGCGCCATCTTGGCGTTTCCAGTGACAAACTGCGCATTACCTACGTCAAGGCCCTGCGTCTGAACCGGGCACACATGGTGCTGACCTACTATTCGAGTCCAGAGGCGATGCCGTTGGTCCTCGATAGCCTGATCGACACCATCCAGCCCGCCAGTCAGCGAACGGATCTGCTTCCGGTCTACTCCTTCAATGCAGAAGGCCTGTACTTGCCCGGCGCCAAAGGTAACAAGAAGGTTGGTGATACCAAACGCCTGTCGCGTTGGCAGGATGTGCTGAAAAAAATGCAGGCCGAAGGTTTTCCGGTCGAAACGACTAACTAGGAGCTCACGCTCAGATGTCTTTGTTTAAACAGCTGTTGATCGCTATCTGTCTGTTCCTGGTGGTCGCCTTTACCGGCAGCTTCATGGTCAGCCTGGAAAGTTCGCGCACCCAGTACGTCAACCAGTTGCGTTCTCACGCCCAGGATGGCGCGACGGCTTTGGCGGTGTCCCTGACGCCGAACATCGACGATCCGGCGATGGTCGAGTTGCTGGTCAGCTCGCTATTCGACAGCGGGTATTACGCCAGCATCCGCGTGGTCGATTTGAGCGACGACAAAGTCATCGTCGAGCGCAGCGGTATGCCGGCGGTCAACAATGTACCGCAATGGTTCATCAAGCTGATCGGCCTGGAAGCGGCCGGTGGCGATGCGATCGTCAGCCGCGGTTGGGAGCAGGCCGCGCGGGTCGAGGTGGTCAGCCACCCGATGTTTGCCTTGGCCAAGCTTTGGCAGAGTGCGCTGGGCAGTCTCGGTTGGCTGCTGCTGTGTGGCGCGGTGAGCGCCGTCTTGGGTGCATTGCTGTTGCGTCGACAATTGAAACCCCTGGATTACATGGTCAAGCAATCCCACGCGATTGCCCGCCGGGAATTCCTCAGCCTGCCGGATTTGCCGCGTACCCCTGAATTGCGCCGCGTCGTTCAAGCAATGAACCAGATGGTCGAGAAGCTCAAGGCACTGTTTCAGGAACAGGCCGAACGCAGTGAAAGACTGCGGATCGAGTCTTATCAGGACAACCTGACAGGGCTGGCGAACCGTCGTTATTTCGAGATGCAGTTGAACGCACGGGTGAGCAATACCGAGCAGGCCAGCTCGGGTTATCTGCTGTTGCTGCGGGTCAACGATCTGGCGGGTTTGAATCAGCGCCTGGGTGGTCAGCGGACTGATGAGTTGTTGAAGGCAGTCGGGCTGCAATTGTCTCGCGAGTGCGCCAAGTACCCGGAAACACAAAACCTGGTCACGCGCATTCGAGGCGGTGAGTTTGCCGTCTTGGCGCCAGGGCTGGTACGCGAAGAAGCGTTGCAATTGGCACGCAGCCTCGACAGTGCCTTGGCGAGCCTGCACGCGACCGGCGCCACGGACGTTGCTTGCGTGGCCTCGATCGCACTGGCTCCCTTTGCCCATGGCGATTCACCGCAAGCCGTGCTCGGGTTGGCGGATCAGGCATTGGCACAGGCCGAAAGCCAGACCGATACGCACTGGGTCTGCCTGGATCGCAGCGCCTTGGCCGGCGTCGGCGACGACCATCATACCTGGCACACGCTGCTGGATCAGGCGCTGACTCAGCGGCGATTCAAACTGTATTTTCAGCCGGTGGTGGCCAGTCAGGACACTCAACTGGTGTTGCACCACAAAGTGCTTACGCGGCTGATCGACGACCAGGGCCAGAGCATCCCGGCTGGAAGCTTTCTGCCATGGCTCCAACGGTTCGGTTGGGTGGCACGACTGGACCGACTGGTGCTGGAACGGGTGCTGGAGCAGATGGGCGATCACGAGGAGTCACTGGCACTGAACCTGTCATCGGCGACCCTGGAAGACCCTAAAGCGTTGAATGCCCTCTTCGAGACACTGCGTTCGCACTCCAATCTGGGATCGCGGCTGACCCTGGAGATCGGCGAAGAGCAATTGCCGGAGCAAGCCATGCTCGAAAACCTGACGCGGCGTTTGCGTGAGCTCGGGTTCTCGTTGAGCCTGCAGCATTTTGGTGGGCGTTTCAGCATCATCGGCAACCTGGCGCGGCTGGGGTTGGCGTACCTGAAGATTGACGGCAGCTAGATCCGCGCGATTGATCAGGAGAGTGACAAGCGCCTGTTCATCGAAGCAGTCCAGCGTGCCGCCCACAGTATTGATTTGCCGTTGATAGCGGAACGGGTCGAGACCGAAGGGGAGTTGACGGTGATTCGGGAGATGGGGGTGTATGGCGTACAAGGGAGGTTGTTGGGTGAGCCCAAGGCATGGGATTAGGGCGTTGGGCGGGTGTCGTCAGTGATGCAGCCACCACGAGCTTGCTCGCGATGGCGTCCGTACAGTCATTGAAGAATCAGATAAACCCTTCATCATCGTCCTCAAGCAACTGACTCAATCCACCCAAGGCTTCACGGGCCTGGCTGCGGTCCATGAGTTTGGCTTGTGCCGGCGCTGGCAGATCGGTGACGAGGATCACGCCCTTGTTGATCAGTACGGCGATCAAGTCGTCGAGTACCCGGATCATTTCCAGATCGCTCTGGCGCAGTTGTTTGAGCTGTTTGATCTGCTGCAGTTGTTTATGGCTGGTGGCCATCAACTCATTGGCGAACCAGGCCTGGAGGTCAGGGTGGTCGGCCGGCAGCCTTTCCGTGGACTCGGCGTAAGCTTCGGCTTCCACGCGCAGCAGTTGGCCGTCTGTATCGCGTTGCACGTAGAACATCGAACATCCCCCAGAAAGTTAACGGCGTCATGCTGTCAGCAGCATAGACAACATCGCGCCGATAGAGGGTGCCTAATATCCTGCGCACGAATTTAGAACACGTCCCCTGCCATCACCGCATATCTGCATATGGCGTTACCGGTTCGATCGGCATCGGGAGATTACCTTGCCATTCATCGAAGGTGTAACGCAGGTACAGCATAGCGCGGCTAGGGGCGTAGCCTTCACTGTGTTGCAGGGTGATTCCCGAGCCCACAACCATATGATTCGTCAGGCGTCGTTCGACCAGCGCTTGCAGGCGAATGCTCGCGCCAGTGCTGCTGCTTCCGTCCGTGGTCAGGGCAGTGTCAGGATCGATTTCAAGTCCTGCGGCGTCGACCTGGCTGAGCAGCTTGCCTGCCGGGCCGCCCAGCGGATACAAGTCGCTGCTGTCGGTTTTTGAGTATGACCAGCCTACCGAGCTTTCCAGCTGTGCCGACCAATTGGCATTGCGCCAGGCATAGCTGAATGGAACGCCAATTGAGTAATATCGTTGCGGACTGTAATAACCGCCCTGGCCAAGGGTGTACTCGCTCAAGTCCTTGTCGTAACCCCAATACATGAGGGTCAAACCGGTACGCATACGCTCGTCGGCACGATCCATCAGTCTGTAGTAGTAACCGGTCATGGCCGAGAGGCGTTGGTTGTCGACCACGTTCTTGCCGCGCAGCCAATGACTGCCGAAGCTGGCCCATACGCCATCAATGCCACCTTCATCATGGCTCAGGCTCAAGGTTAACCCGTTGCTGGTGACGCCGCCCCAACGTATACCGGTCTGCGGATCGACGGCTCCGGCGTATGACACCACCGAGTTGCTCATGGGCCGACGTGAGGCGGTCAAGGTCCAGCCAATAGATCTCCAGTCACTGCTATATGCGACACCACCGAGCCAGTTTCCCACTTCGAAACCTTGTGGCGAATGGCCCAGGTCCAGTGCCCAGTAATCGTTCTTCCAACCCACCGCCAGACTTGGCCCACTTGTGCTTTGCGAGGTGCTGCGGCAGCCATTGGGTACCGGCTCTTTTGTGACCTTGTCGCGGAGCTGGACGGCGCAGGTGCCGAACTGTTCGCGGTGCAAGCCATCGGGGTCAGTGTCGAAGGAGCTGGCGTCAAGGGCCACCTGCTCGGCCTGAACGAAACCCTGCCCTTGGGCGAACGGCGCGTCGATACGCAAAATGGTCAGCTGCGTTGTCAGGTCGGCAATCCCCGGTGCCGTGTCGTCGTTGCGCCAAGTGTAGTCATGATAAAGATTGACGGTCGGGTTCTGCTCTTGATAAAGCTCGTCGACGTCGCTGCGCACGCTGCGCGGCAGCCAATCATCGCTGTCCTTGGCGCGGCTGGCCTCAGTCATCGCCACGTTGTCGCGGGGATTGGCATGGGCCGGTGAAATCAAACCAGCAGCGGCCATGCTGTGGGCGTAGTTATCCAGAGCCTGTTGCGGCTGATTCTTTGCCATAAGACGCGCCGCGTCGCGATAGATCAGTGGGTCGGTCTGTGGTGTTTTCAACAGATGGGCGAATATCGCGCTGGCTTTATCCTTTTCGCCCACGGCAGACCAGGCGTTGGCGAGCCGTCGTTGCCAGGGGGCGGGAGCAGAAGGGGTCACGACGATTCGGTCCAGACCGTCACGGCCCTGATCAACGTGCCCGGTGGCAATTTGCGCTTCGATCAAGCCCAGCTGTGCCTCGGCATTTTGTGGCTGCACGCTGAGCACCTTGCGGTAGTAGCTCTTCGCCCCGACGTAATCTCCGCGCTGGGCGGCCCAGTCGGCGAGGGTGCCAAGATCATCGACGGTCGGATCACGCAGCAACAAGGCAATGGCCTGGGGCTCGTGCCCGGCGTCGCGCAGTTGTTCGACCTGAGCCATCAACTGCCGACGTTTGATTCGGGTGTTCAGTTCACGCATGTTGTCGGTCCAGTCGGCGACCGGGCTCTGTCCTAGGGTGGCTAACGCTTCGCTGTCGCGGTTCTCATTGGCCAGGTACAGACCATGAGCGTAACGAGCCTCGGGATTGCGGCCCTGCTGGGCAAGTAATTCACTAAACGCTTTGTCCGCCTCCCGCGGTTGCCCCATGGCAATTTCGGCGGTGGCCAAGCGATAAGTCAGCCACGGATTGTCGGGTTCCAACTGGCGGATTTTTTTCAGCAGCGACGCCAACTGAGCCCAGTCCGAATGCTGACTGGCGAGATCCGCTTGCAGGTTCAGCCGTTCAAGTTCAATGCTCCGACGCAGGCTGGCAAACTCCGTCTGGTTGCTGGCCGGCAAGGTGTTGAGGAAGGCTTCGGCACGTTCGATGGACTGACCCCGATACAGGCGCATCAGGGCGCGCACCACGCTGCCATTGCCTGGTTCGACCTTGCGCGCCTGCAACAACAGCGCTTCAGCCGCGACTTCATCGGATTCGGCCAGGGCGACATTGGCGAGGCCGATCAATGGGTCGGCGGAGTCGGCCTTGAGGGTTCGCGATTGCTGATATGCCTTGCGTGCCGCCGCGTAGTCCTTACGCTGCAGGGCTTCGTCGCCTTGTTGCAGGATCATCCAGTTGCGGGTAACGGCCTGTAGATCCTGCCATTTGCTGATGTAATCGGTGTCTTGCTCTTTGCTCAATGCCGTGGAAAAGGCCTCATAGGCCGCCGAGTATTTGCTTTGGCGCATTAACGCCGTACCCAAGGCGCCGTATAGGCTCGCGTCTTGCGGATATGCCTTCAGGGCCTGGCGCAACAAGCTCTCGGCAGCCGCACTCTCACTGGCGTTGTCTTGTTCGAGCATGCGCTTGGCTTTGACGCCGGCTTGCCAAGCAGGATCGGCCAACAGCCCTTTTTGCATCGCCAGCTGCTTCGTAGCATCTTTAGCCAACGGCGAATACGGGTAATAGCGAATGAATGCTTGCCACGCCTGCGCCGTCTGCGGGCCAACGGGCAGCTTGATCAGGTAGTTGTATTCCCGTTCGGCGGCATTGGTACTGGCAAGAGGATCTGTCGCCAATTGATGCAGCACGGTCAGGGCTTCGTCGTTGCGATCTTCGGCGAACAATAACCCGACCAGCATCTGGCGTAAGCCGGCATTGCCTGGATAATCCCGATCCAGGGCCTGCAAATGACCGATCACAGCTGCGCGCTGGCCACTGATGCGACTGCGCGCGTTCCAGTATTCCAGCGCCGACGCGAGGTCCGGCGGCTCTTTGGCAAACAGCTTTTCGAAAGCTTCGCTGGCCTCTTCAAAGCGCCCGGCAGCAGCCAGTAACCGTGCCTGCTGCAGTTGGCGCAGACCGTCCGGACTGTGCATTTTGATAAGTGCCTGAGCCTGGCGCAATTGCGCAGAGTCCGGCGCCAGCTGGCGCAGGCGCGTCAACCTTTGCTCAATCCAGACGCTGTTCTGCGGCTGAGTCTTGTCAGCCAAGGCCTGTCGAATGTCACCCACCAGCACCTGAGGATTGTCGGGGGCGATCAGTCTTAGTCGTGCCAAAGAGTCGCGCACCAGATCTTCGCGCTGTAAGGCCTCACCAATACGTATTTGCTGCAACAGCCATTGCTGTTGTTCCTGTTGAGTAACAGGCGCCGTCGACGCGAGCGCGGCACCGCTCAAGCAGGACAGCAGCAGGGTGGAGCGCAACATTAAAATCTTGAAGTTACTGATGTGGGGGGCTTTGTTCAGTGCGTGCATGGACTCGTCCAGTTCGGTTGCAGCCGCCCATCCTTGTCGAACCGATAGCGGTGTTCGTCCCAACCCTGGCCGAACATCACCAGCGATTGGTTGTAATAAGCATCTGCCAACGGAGGAGATTGACGCAGGTGTTCACGTTGGGCAGACAGTGCGGCAGCAGCCGACGCGTCGCTGGCCAATAAGGGCAAGAGTGCCGCGGAAAACCCGACGGGGCCTGCGTTCATGATCTCGCCAGTGTCGGAGTCAACGTGTTCCGGCACATATCCCAGGCGCGCGGTAGCTTCAATCATGGGTTTGAAGTGGTTGAGCAAAACGCTGCGTTCGGGTGCGTCGGTCGCCAGCATGCCCACCCATAGATAGACACGAATAGCGTCGTAGCTACCCTGCGTGCTTTTCGCGTCGGGAAAAAAACCCTTTCCGGCCTGCCACATCAGCCAGTCGGGTGCGAAACCTTTGGGGGAGCCTTCGATCAGCGCGAGTTGGGAGTTTTTCGCGACTTCGGTCCACACCGGTGCTATGAAAGAAAATCTGCGCAACAGCTGCGGCGGCAGATAACTAAGGTTCAGGCGCCAGCCTTGACTGGATTCGAAACCGACATCCCCTGGCAGCAACATAAGGCCAAGACCCGGTAACTTACGCAGAGTTTGTGCGGCGCTACGCCATAGCAGGTGATTACCCAGGGCCAGATAATCCGGCCTGCTCCACAGACGGCCGGCTTCCAGCAAGCTGTAGGCAATCCACAGGTCGGCGTCGCTGGCGTTATTGCTGTCGAGCACGCCCCATTGACCGTTCTTGTCGCGTCCCCATTGCCAGGCAGGCAGGCGGGCGCCTAGATCGCCATCCGCCAGATTGTTGCGGGTCCAAGTCAACAACCGGTCAAAGCTTTTCCCATCGTTGGCGACCAGCGCGAAAAACAGCCCATAGCTTTGCCCTTCAGATGTCGTTATCTGCTGTGGGGAGGACGCGTCTATTACCCGTCCATCATCACTGATCAGGTGCTGTTTGAAATTTTCCCAGGCCGGCCATACACATTGGCTCGCTCCCTGTGCAGGCAATGCCAGCAGTGGCAAGAACGCTGCAAGGATTCGTGACCGGGCAATGTTCGCCGGCTTATTCTTCATATGCCAACCGGCGACGAGCCGCCCATTTCAAGATGCGCCAAGTCAGGAATGCACTGAGCAGTACGCCAGACACCGCCATGATCGCGAGCAGGACCGGGTGCTCGGATAACTTGAACCAGAGCAGCAGCCACCATGGCAGGCTGCCGACGTAATAGTGATCGCCTACCATGTGACCTTGAACGCCGCTGCTGCGAATCAACACCACCGAGCCGGCCACTGCGTCCAGCTTTCCGCTGTCATTGAGCGTCTCGCGCAATAACTGGTAGCCGGAGTCTTCGGTGGCCAGCAAGGCCACTATGCTGCGCTGTTCATGGAAAGGCGATTGCAGGCCGACAATTGCTGCAATGGGACCGGTGGCCGAAACTTCAACACGACTGGCTGCAGGTTTGCCCTCGTCCTTGATCTGCGACGAGCCAGGCCCCTGCATGTTCGCTTTCAACAAGCCGTTTCGGGAGCTGTCCAACAGCAGATTCATGTCGCGGTTATCGTGGATGTCAGGGGGTAAAGAACCGAGGATCAGCAAGTCTGCATCGCGCTTCGATACCTCGTCCCAATTATCGCTCAAGGTCAGGTTCATGGCGGGCAGGCCCGAGCGGGCGGAAATTCCGGCCACTGCTTCGAGGTACGTACTCAACTGCAGGGCATTGGGCTGTGGCGGCACCATTACCACGGTCTCGGAAAGATCCGCCATTCGGCTGAAGGGAAAGCCGCTGCGTGCGAACGCTGCCAGATCAGGCATGGCGATGAAATGGTGATAGCCCGACATATCGATCGTTGACTGATCGTCGATAACCGCTTGAGTGTCCACCGTTAACGAAGTCTGGCAGCGATCCCGCTGGGAACTGCTGGTGGTCGTGGCGAAGCTGAAATTGAACCGCAAGTTGTTGCGGTCGCCGATTTTCAGCGCAGGGACCGACAGATTTTCATTGGTGTTCGCCGACTCGCTGGACAACACGGCAAGGCGCAATTCTTCCAGTCGGTCATTGGTGTTGGCCAGCAGTGGCAGGCTGGTGATGAACTGATTGTTGAGGCTGATGTTCAGTCGCGAACCGTCATTGGAAGCCGATGGCGTGTAGCGATATTTGGTTTGCAGCGGAATGCCCTGGTTGCGCCAGACAAACAGATCCGGCGGCAAGTTGATATCCAGGCTGATCGGCAGCGGCTGCACGCCGCTGGTGCGCAACTGCTCTGGGTACTTGATCAGCTCGGCGAAGCGTACGGCACGATCCGTACGCATCCAGTTCGGAGCGTCATAGGGTTGGCGTGGTTGAATCTGCTGCACTTTGTCGATGACAACCCGCTCGCCTCGAAACAGATCACCACCCAATACCAACGCTTGTGCGGCGGCGGCCAGGTCGGCCTCGTCGCGGCCCAGCACCAGCAACACCTTACTGTAGTGATCAGTCGGGTTGTCGATTATCTGCACCACCGGTGCCTCAACCGGCGGGAACTGCTTCATGTCGGCGAGGAACGCCGGGCGATGATTGTTGGTGGCAAACACAATGGATGCGGTGACAGGCCTAGAGGCTGTTGCTGTGGGCAGTTGATCAAACAACACCGGGAATTCCGTGCCGCGCCACGCCGCCAGGCTACCGAAATACGAGGCTACGATACCCGCCGCACGCTGCTCGCCAAGCGTGGGAGAAGCTGCGAAAACCATTTTCAGAACGGGCTTGTCGTAGTCGCGCGCATCGTAGAAAGGCATCGGAAAATAGGCCAGATCGTTCTGTACGATCAACGCCTGCTCTTTCAGGGAAACCAGGCTGGCCCGGCTGATATTGACCCACAGCGCGCTATTGGAAGGCTCTTCGCAAATGTCGGTGTAATGACCGACAAACTCCAACCGTATGCGGTTGAAGTCGCTGATCAGGCGCGGATCAAGATCAACCTGACGAACAGTCTTTTTGCCCAATTGCTCCTTGTCGATGGGGATCACGTTCATCAACACGTCGTTGAGGTAAACCCGCAGGTGCGACAGCGTTGGCAGGAGTGCCGGCGATGGCGTGTACTCAAGTTGTAGCTTTGCATCGTTGGCGATGCGATCGCGCCGCATGGTGAATTCCAGCTGATCGGTGTTATGCGTGCCTAGTAACAGGCTGTCAGCCACACGCCCCAGCTCTGTGAAATTACGCGAAACGTCCCAGCTCGGCACGCTGGTCACTGTTGCCGGTACCGACACTGGCACCGGTGGCTGCCCCTTGGAAGTTTGCTCTTTGACGGGCTGCGCCTGAGCGCAACTCATTGCCAGTGACAGCAGGCTGACCAGCGTGAAACTGAAATAGCGACTCATGGTGCGCATACCGATCGAGAAGTTGGAGAAAGAGGGGGCGCTTTGGCGAAGCGCGGCATATAGCTGATCAGCCAAGCGAGCACACGCACGAACGGTCGGAACAGGGTGCGTGTCCAGGCGGGCAGGTATTGATACAAGCGGTAATAGCCGGTGGCGCCAAGACGCAGCACATCGATGAAACTGTGCAGCGGCCGGTCTGGAGCGAAGTCTTCATTCCAGTTCAGCCAGGCGTCGGCCCGGGAAAAAGTGCATTGCACGTAGTCGATTTTCTGTTGCGCAGTCAGCTCGTTGAGCGCCATGCCAATAAAGTTTTTATGGCTGCGGCTGACGATACCCGAGAAAAGGAACTCCCGTTCTCCACGCTGCATCAGCAGGGAAACCCGCTCGCCGATTGGCAAGGAAAGCTCAACGTCCAGTTGGACGCCGGTACCACCGTCGGAGTAATCCACCAACAAACAGGGATAGAAGCGCCCGTTTTGCAGACGTATCGCCGCTGGCAGTTTGGCCTGCACACGGTGGGTCTCGCGCACCTGACGTACTTCAGCGGCGATTGCCACGGCAGCGCCCACGATCAGCAGGTTGTAAATGACCCACAGGCTGCTGACCAGCGTGGTACCGATTTCATTGGTTGGCCCGTAAAACAAACGCCATACCGCAAAGCACAGGCCAGCAATATTCATCACCGCCAACACCAGATACGGTCTGGCGATACCCCAGTCGAACTGGTTCTCGGTCATCAAGCCGCCTTTGGCGGTCACGTTGAACTTGCCTTTTTTGGGATTGAACAGCGCGACGGTGGTTGGCCGCGCGATGTACCAGGCCAGCACCGTTTCATAGACCTCTCCCCAGAACGTCAAGCGGTGCTCTCCCTGCATGCGTGAGTTGGTCAGGCTGGCGTGAACCATGTGTGGAATCACATACAGCATGATCATCAAGGCCGGCGCGTAGATGATGTAGGCGTGCATCAGCAGGAACGCCAAAGGCGCAGTAAGGAATACCAGACGCGGCAGGCCCGCCAGAAAGTGCAGCATGGCGTTGGCATAGCAAATACGTTGAAAGATCGTCAGGCCTTTGCCCAGCAACGGGTTGTCGGTGCGGAAAATCTGAGCCATGCCCCGCGCCCAGCGAATGCGCTGACCGATGTGTGCCGACAGGCTTTCAGTGGCCAGCCCTGCGGCCTGGGGAATTCGCACGTAAGCCGAGTTCCAGCCTTTTCGGTGCAGGCGCAGCGCGGTATGGGCGTCTTCGGTGACGGTTTCCACGGCGAAGCCGCCGATTTCATCGATCGCCGAACGCCGTAGCACGGCACATGAGCCGCAGAAAAACGCGGCATTCCACATGTCGTTGCCATCCTGTACCAAACCGTAGAACAACTCGCCCTCATTGGGCCGGCGCCGGAACGTGTCGAGGTTACGTTCAAAAGGGTCCGGCGACAGGAAGTGATGCGGTGTTTGCACCAGTGCCAGCTTGGGGTCACGCAGGAACCAGCCCACCGTAAGTTGCAGGAATGAACGTACCGGCACGTGATCGCAGTCGAAGATTGCCACTAACTCGCCATCAAGCTGCTTCAGGGCCTGATTGAGATTGCCAGCCTTGGCATGTTTGTTGTCGTTACGGGTGATGTAATTCACGCCGACCTGTTCAGCAAACAGGCGGAATTCTTCGCGCTTTCCATCATCAAGTATCGAAATACGCAATTTGTCGTGAGGCCAGTCGATACCAAGGGCCGCATACACGGTGCTGCGCACGATGGACAGGTCCTCGTTGTATGTCGGAATCAGGAGATCAACCGTAGGCCACGACCGTGTATCACGTGGCAGTTGCGCCGGAGGGCGATTTAACGGCCAGCAGGTCTGGATGTAGCCCAGTAACAGCACCAGCCAGGAGTAGGTTTCCGCAATCAGCAACAGCACCCCGCAAGCCAGATCCAGCGGACTGTCCCAGTTCAGGGTCGCGGTATAGCGCCACCACAGGTAGCGGCAGGAAACGATGATCGACAGCATGATCAGCAGCAGCGTCGGAAAACGGCCCGGTACGCGCCGGATCACCATCGCCACTGCCCACAGCAAAATCACAAAAACCAACTGCGATACGTAGTTGAAGGGCTCGGTGATACACACCACCACGAGGACCAACCCGACTGCAGCACAGATATAGTCAAGCCAATGTTTATGGCGAGGATCAAGGTTGCGCCGCCACCGGGCGCCGCGATGCATGAGCTTGCTCTCATTGGCTTGCCGGGGCAGCTCTGTGAGAAACGTGCCTATGCGACTCCACAATCGCTGGTTCGACTGACCTACATGGCGCGCCCATTGCGGTGCAGTGCGCCGCCGGGCTTTCGGCCAAGGGCGAAATACCAGCAACCACAAGCTTTGCAGGGCAATACGCAAAGGGTCTCCAGCACTTGGCACCTTGCCGGCCAAATGCGGATACCATCGTTGGCGTTGCGCGATGAGGCGCTGCCAGACCGGCGACTCCAGTCGCAAGAACAACCAGGCCATGGCGGTGAATGAGGCTAGCCATAAAGCTGTCAGTGGGTGGCAGTCGTAACGACGACGCAGTTGCAGGTAAGGAAACCAGTGCTCGATCATGCCATCTCTCGGCGTCGTGCCAGGCACCATGTCGCCAGGCTCAATGCATCTTGCGCCGCAAGGCTTTCCGGCGCGTATTGTCCTACTGGCTGCTTGAATGCAAATGCTTCGCGCATAGCCTCATCGGCGTGCACCGTCAGCGGTAAGAGACGAGTTGCATAGTATTGTCGCCAGATGAGCAACAAATCGCGCTGTAACTGGCTGCCCGGATCGAAGCGGTTTACCAGCACTGGATTGCTGCCCGCCTGCTGCAACAGCAGCACATGACAAGCCGCATCTGCCTCGGCCACCTGGATCGGGAGCAAGCAAGGACCAATGGTCCCGTGCCCCGGCAAGCGTTGTGGTACATCAAACAGCAGCCAGTCATAGTTGGCCGCCAGACTCGCCTGACGCCGTACCCACATCTGGGAGTCATGGATCAGTTGCTGCTCGATGCTCATGGACTCCTGTGTACTCAGGCGACCATAAGGCAGTATGTGGAGCGTCGGCGTCAGGCCCCACGCCTGCTTGTACCAGTCCTGGCCATCGAGCATCGCTCGCGCCCAGCCCGATTTCCCGCAATCCTGCAGATTGAAATGAAGGGACAGTAGATTTTCCGGGGACATGTCGATCAGCAATACGCGCTCACCGAGGCTTTCCAGGGCATAGCCGAGCGCCGCTATCAACGAAGTGGTGCCGACTCCCCCACGAACCCCGCGCATACTCAGCGATGTCACTTAAGCGCTCCGAACTTACCTTGTTGCACTGGCTGGACCACTGGCAAAGGCACCTGGTCACCCTGCTCGTCAGTGATAGGGAAATCAGCCAGCAACGGCCAGCGCTTGAGCGCCCTGCTTAATTCAAGCTGTGCCGAAACATCGACGTATTCCAGGCTCGGCAGGCGCAGTTCGACTTTAAGCCGTGCAATATCATCGGTCCGTTCGTTGCGCGAAGGCGCTGGGTGCTTCAGTTGAATTTTTGCGGGTAAGGAAGCCATGCTCCATTCTCCTTGATCCGAACATAAGGCTTGCCGGCGTAGTCGAGGACAACAGTTCCAGCGTTTTCCGAGACCGCCGGGGTTTGGGGCAGATTGGTCAGCAGTGCCTGCCAGTCCGGGCCCAACCCTTCACCTTGCGCAGGCGCGGTGTACAAGCGAGAAATGATTTCCGACAGGGCCAGATAACTACTTGGCTCTTTGACGAGGATCGGCTCCGATCGCGGGTTCCTGCCCATACCCACTAACTTGATGCCGACCGGCACATGGGTAATCGACGGACTCGGGATTTCCCGCATTCCGGAAATCTGCATGCGGTCACCGTGCAAGGCCGCGCCATGCTCGGGCACGATCACCACCGCCACCCGACGTCCGCTCTTCGCCAGCGCTTTGAGGAACGCGTCCAAATCATCTATCAAGGTTTGAGCGCGCACTTTGTAATCGGCGCTCTTCGTGCCGCCATCGAGAGTCAGGGCGCGGTTGCCGTCATGCAGCGTCGTGGTGTTGTAGAACAGCGCCACCCTCGAATCGCTCTGCCCCTCGGGATGCTGCCACCATTTGTCCAGAACCTCACGATCACGCCAGATCGAGGAACCGTCGAAAGCTACCAGGGTGCGCGGCAGATTGGTGATATTGACCTGCGGCCCCGGCAACGATCCCTGGGCACGAACTTCGTCGATAAATCCTTCGAACTGACCCGTATGGTTGAGCATGACTTCACTGCTGAAGCCCAATTTGCGCAGATCATCCATGAGCAGGCATTGTTCGGGTGCCACGTCGTAAAGCTTGCTATGAGATTGCTGACCGCAGCTGGCGCGCAGCAACCTGATAGCAGCTGGCCCGCTGTAAGATGTAGCCGAATTGAAGTTCTCGAACACCACATCCATCTGCTGCAACAAGCTGTTGTCATGTAAACCAACTGCATCCAGATCGTCCCATGCCATTGAACAGATATTGATGAGCAGCAGGTCAAACGGTTGAGCAGCCGATTGCGACGGTTGGAATGCCACTTGCCGACCGGCCTCGGTGTTGTAGAAATTTTGCAGATAAGCATCGAGCGTCGGGCTATCCGGCTCTGCGCTGACGATCGGCGTACCTGCGGAGACGGGCGCCTGCGCGGTGCTTTGTGGGACAGGGGCATGCATTGCCATAAGCCCTGCTCCGCCTAGCCAGGCGAAACCGGCCAGCGTCAAGGTTGTCAGGCGCAACCACTGGTGCACGAAGAAATACGCCACCACCAACAATAGCAATGCGCCGCAAAGGTTTGGATCAATGAAACGACCGGCCAGATCAAGCAGATAATCCCCAGTGAAATTCAGCACGCCAGGCTGGTCCAGCAACCGGCTAAAAGGTGGCAGCCAAGTGTCTTGATAGAACAACGCCACACTCAACGGTATAGCGATCAACGTGCGTAGCAGCGACACGTAACGATTGTGCAGCGGCACCAATAATACGGCGGCAAACACCAGGTTCGGCAGGAGCTGCAAGTTCAGGTGACCGCTCCAAAGAAGCGCCAGCTTGATGAGGAAATAAAGGTTCCACAGTCCCAGGCCTGGCCAGGTCCACGCGGTTTTCATTGATGTCGGCTTTACCTCGAATCGCTCAGGGCTGTTCATGTACATCACTCGCAACGGGTGCTACAGGCTTGCGCCGACGCACACCCCTCGTCTGCAGGTAGCGGGGTGATAAATATCGTTGAAGTTCGCGATTGATACGCTTTGAGAGACTGCGCAGCACAAGCATTAACGCTACGGTCATGAGGCAACTTCCCGCGATGACCTGTAGCAATTGGGTGTAATTCATGGGCAAGGCTCCGACAGCGGCAACGTAATGCGTTGCGGTGCGTAGCCGCTTTGGCTGATGGCGCGCGTCAAATCAGCGGTGACTTGACCGGTGGCCATACGTGAAACCTCAAGATTGTGGGGGGCATCGATGAAATCCCGACGCGGCAGGACGTCCGCACTGGAAAGCACCTCGCAATCGCTGAAAATATCCCGCCACGGCAAACGGCAGATGTTTCCCAGCGCAGGCTCCAGTCCGTCGGCACGGCATGCGAACAGGAAGAGATAAAACACACCATCAAGAACGCACGCGACATCGCCAAAGCGGCGCAAGGTGATCTGGCTCAAGTATTGGTCGATGTTCAGGTCGCCCCGCGGGCGTAGTCGCAATAATTGATGGGCCAGCTCGCCTGAAGCACCGCTGTAGACCTCATCAAGCAGGTCGATAAAGTCACTTGGCGGCAATATCCCGCGCCGCGCTGGAGGACGCAGTCGTGCAAACAGCGACTGGATGTCAGGAGTCTGACGATGGCGCCAGATCTGGCCTTGGGCGCTTTCTACCATGCTGAGAAAGTTCGCCAGCGTGGTTTTGGCAGGCACGATCAAGTTGGCTCCGCACGTCAGTAACAGACGCTCGTCGCGATAGCGCAGGCAGGCTTCTATTTCCCGCACAATAATCTTCAAGGCGGCACCGCATTGCTCGCGCAACTTGTGTAATTGCCGAGCCAGGGGTTCTACATCCTGGTTACTTTCCAACGTGACGATCACGCAAGCGGCACGCGCGTGGGAAGCCTGCTGCAGTAGATCGACGCGGTGTTCGAAAACGCGCCATTGCTCTGATAACGGTGCCGTCCCCTCCAGAGCTGAACGCTCGGTCAAGTAAATGCGTTGGTCGTCGGTACGGGTTTGTGAGGGACCGGAAAGCTGCGAATCACTCAGGGAAAAACCGCTGTCGCTCGCTTGCAGGTCAAATGCCTGAGCGGCGCAAACACCCAATTGGCTGTGCCAGAAGTTCAGTTGGTAATGAATAGCGCCATCTTGGCGATACAGTTGTGCCAAACCGGAAAGTTGCTCGTTGAGACTGGACAGGCGTTGATGTAAAAGGGGCGCTTGACCGCTGCACAGTACTAGCAGCGTGCAATCAATGCTCAACAGCCATTGACGGGTACTTTCGCACCAGCGTTGTAACTGATTAGTGCTGAGTGCTTCCAGATGGACCGAGTTCAACATCAATACGAGATGGCTGCCGCGCGCGATTTTGGTTCGCTGTAAATCCAAGGCCAGGGACGTAAAGGCAAGACGAGCAGACGCATCGTGAGGCATGCAAAACAGGCGCAACTCCGATGGGCCGCAATCCTCAGCCATGGAGTCGACGACAGTTTGAGGTTCGATGCCGCTGCATACCAACGTGGCAATATGTTCTTGCGACAGGCCCGATAAAAATTGACGAGCCAAAATTTCTGCATCAGTTGCAAGGTCCAGGGTGACCCAATATAACCGCCCCTGGCGCAGCAACATTTGCTCATCCTGCAGATGCCGGATGGCTAACGTGACATGACCCAACGCCTTCTACTCCAACTGTCCGAATGCACCAAAACTCAGCCAGAACGGTTAGGTATCGGCAAAATTTGAAGGCCGCTCACTAAGAGACAAAGGTACCTGGCGCTGCATTCGCCTAGACACCGGTCTCATTAAGATGATGAAAATCACTCTCGGGCGAGTAACCCGGAAAGAGCTGTCATGGGGCCAGTCAAAATATGGGCCATTTGCAGCGCGCAGATGATGGGATATCAAGCTGTCTGTGTCAATATTTTGTAACTAACAACATGTGTAGCGAATGGCCAGTAAAAATATGACATGTTTTTGGCGTATTAGGCCCTTGTCCTGATCAGCGCTCCTAGATGATTGAATCCTGTGTCAGCCAATTGGCGAACTGGGAAGGATGATGCTAAATCTGGTCATAAATGGACTGTGAAAGCAAAAAAGCACTCAAGTAGACCTACGTCTATCTGACAGAAGGAGTTTCCAACGATCAAAGGGCTGAAGAAGCAGACAATAAAAGCCATATATATATTCTATAAAGATATTTAAATTTACTTTCTTATATCTATAAAGTCACATCCATGCGTACCTGCCGACCAATCGGCGCGCCGCACGACACGAACCAACACGGGACCTCCGTGAGTTTCTGATCGACGCGCGCGCCTTTGAGCGCGCCGTGCGTGGGAGTGATTTATGTCTGCAGCTTCACCATCGCCAAGCATCGCGCCACAATCTTTCGACATCCGCCCGTTCAGCGGTGCGGTGGGCGCCGAAATCATCGGCCTCGATTTGTCCCGCCCGGTCAATGACCAGGACTTCGCGCGCATTCACCGCGCGCACCTGGATCATCACGTGGTGGTGTTCCGCGACCAACGCATTACCCCCGAGCAGCAAATCGATTTCAGCCGCCGTTTCGGTGTGCTGCAGATCCATGTGCTCAAGCAATTCCTGCTGGCCGGGCACCCGGAAATCCTCATCGTTTCCAACATCATCGAAAACGGCCAATCCATCGGCCTGGGTGACGCCGGCAAGTTCTGGCACTCCGACCTTTCCTATAAGGAACTGCCAAGCCTGGGCTCAATGCTGCATGCCCAGGAACTGCCGTCCGAAGGCGGCGACACGCTATTTGCCGACATGCACAAAGCCTGGGACAGCCTGCCCGAGGCATTACGCAAAGCCGTTGAAGGTCGCTCGGCGGCGCACTCCTATACGGCGCGCTACAGCGAGACAAAATTCGAAGGCAATTGGCGCCCGACCCTGACCCCGGAACAACTGGCCCAGGTTGCCGAAGTCATTCACCCGGTGGTGCGTACCCACCCGGAAAACGGCCGCAAGGCGCTGTTCGTCAGCGAGGGTTTTACTACCCGTATCGTTGGCTTGCCGGAAGACGAGAGCAAGCAATTGCTCGACGAGCTCTACGCCCACAGCGTGTTGCCGCAAAACATCTACCGCCACCAGTGGCAGCCCCATGACCTGGTGTTCTGGGACAACCGATCGCTGATCCACCTCGCCGCCGGATGCCCCAGCCATCTGCGCCGCAAGCTGTATCGCACCACCATCCAGGGCGACGCGCCTTTCTGATTTGTCGGAGATTTGACCATGTCCAAACGTCTACCCTTTGCACCGCTGGCCGCGGCAATCGGCCTGGGGTTCAGCCTGATCGCCGGCAGCCTGGTCGCACCGACCGTGGCCCAGGCCGAAGGTGAAATACGCATCGCCGAACAGTTCGGCATCGTTTACCTGCTGCTCAACGTGGTGCGCGATCAGAACCTGATCGAGAAGTACGGCAAGCAGCAAGGCATCGACATAAAGGTCGACTGGACGCAGCTCTCCGGTGGTGCCGCGGTCAACGATGCGCTGCTCTCCGGCTCCATCGATATCGCGGGTGCCGGCGTCGGCCCGCTGCTGACTATCTGGGACCGCACCCACGGCAAGCAGAACGTCAAGGCCGTGGCCTCCCTGGGCAACTTCCCGTACTACCTGGTCAGCAACAATCCCAAGGTCAAGACCATTGCCGACTTCACCGAGAAGGACCGTATCGCGGTACCGGCGGTGGGCGTGTCGGTGCAGTCGCGCTTCCTGCAATATGCCGCCGCCAAGCAGTGGGGCGACAAGGAATTCAACCGCCTCGACAAGTACACCATCGCCGTGCCGCACCCGGATGCCACGGCAGCGTTGATCGCCGGCGGTACCGAGCTGAGCGGGCACTTCTCCAACCCGCCATTCCAGGATCAGGCGCTGGCCAATCCAAACGTGCATGTGGTGCTCAACACCTATGATTTGCTGGGCCCGAACTCACCGACTGTGTTGTTCGCCACCGAAAAATTCCGCAATGAAAACCCGAAAACCTACAAAGCCTTCATCGACGCGCTGACTGAAGCGGCGACCTTTGCCCAGAACGATAAGGGCGCGGCAGCGGACACCTACATTCGCGTCACCAAGGCCAAGATCGACCGCGCCGAGCTGCTGAAAATCATTGACAACCCGCAGTTCGAATTCAGCGTCACGCCGAAAAATACCTACCCCCTGGCCGAGTTCCTCTACCGCGTGGGCGCGATCAAAAACAAGCCGGATTCGTGGAAGGACTACTTCTTCCAGGACGCCAAACCGCTGCAAGGGAGCTGACCGACATGAACGCCCCTTTGCAAGGCCACACGGTCAGCAAGCCGAACGCCTGCGCCCAAGCGCTGCTGTCGGTCGATAACGTCAGCCTGGAATACCGCACGCCCCAGCGGGTGGTGCGTGCCACGCACCAGGTCAGCTTCGAGGTCGACCCTGCGGATCGCTTTGTGCTTCTTGGGCCGTCCGGGTGCGGCAAGTCGACATTGCTCAAGGCTGCCGCGGGATTCATCCAGCCAGTCGAAGGCGAGATCCGTCTGCAAGGCCAGCGCGTCCATGCGCCAGGGCCTGACCGGATCGTGGTGTTCCAGGAATTCGATCAACTACCACCGTGGAAAACCGTCAAGCAGAACGTGATGTTCCCGCTGCTGGCTTCTAAAACCCTCAAGCGCAATGAGGCCGAAGAACGGGCGTTGCACTACCTGGACAAGGTCGGTCTGGCGGCGTTTGCCGATGCCTATCCGCACACCCTGTCAGGCGGCATGAAGGCGCGGGTTGCCATCGCCCGGGCCTTGGCGATGCAGCCGAAAATCCTCTTGATGGACGAACCCTTCGCCGCGCTCGACGCCCTGACCCGACGCAAAATGCAGGAAGAATTGCTGCTGCTCTGGGAGGAAGTGCGCTTCACATTGCTGTTCGTCACGCACTCCATCGAGGAGGCGTTGGTGGTGGGCAATCGCATCCTGCTGCTGTCGCCGCATCCGGGGCGCGTGCGTGCCGAAGTCCACAGCCATCAGTACGACTTGCACAGCCTGGGCGGCGTGGCATTCCAGGAGTCGGCGCGGCGCATCCATCGCTTGTTATTCGATGAAGGCCAGTCGCCGGGAACCGAGCGCGAGCTGGATTTCGCCGACATCCGCATTGCTTATTGAGCCAGTTTGAGAGGAGGGCCCGATGAGCCATTTATCATCCCCGCGTGAAGAGTTCGAAACGGTTTTGCAGCCACTCACCAGCGTACCGCTGGAACGCGAACTGCCGCTTGGCCAACGCCTGTGGCAACAGGGTTGGCTGCGCAAAAGCCTGATCCTGATTTTGCTCGCCGTACTCTGGGAAGCCGTTGCCCGTTATCAGAACAACGATCTGCTGCTGCCAAGTTTTGTGCAGACCACGCATGCGCTGTACGACGGCCTGCTCAGCGGCGAATTGCTGGGTAAAGTGTGGATTTCCCTGATGGTGCTGCTCAAGGGCTACCTGATCGGCATCGTCCTGGCCTTCGCCCTGACCACCTTGGCGGTGTCGACCCAATTGGGCCGCGACCTGCTTAGCACCCTGACCTCGATGTTCAACCCGTTGCCGGCGATTGCGCTGCTGCCTCTGGCGCTGCTGTGGTTCGGTCTGGGGCAGAACAGCCTGATCTTCGTACTGGTGCATTCGGTGCTCTGGGCCCTGGCGCTCAATACCTACGCAGGCTTTCTCGGCGTCTCGGAAACCCTGCGCATGGCCGGGCGCAACTACGGCCTCAAGGGCCTGCGCCTGGTGCTGTTCATCCTGATTCCGGCGGCGCTGCCATCGATCCTCGCCGGCTTGAAAATCGGCTGGGCCTTTGCCTGGCGCACTTTGATCGCTGCCGAACTGGTGTTTGGCGCGACCAGTGGCAAGGGTGGGCTGGGGTGGTACATCTTCCAGAACCGCAATGAGCTGTACACGGACAAGGTGTTTGCCGGGTTGGCGGTGGTGATTCTGATTGGGTTGCTGGTTGAGAATCTGGTGTTTGATACGTTGGAGCGGGTGACGGTGAAGCGGTGGGGGATGCAGCGCTGATCCGTTGAGTCGACCTGTCAATGATTTGCTAGCATTGTGCCTGAATCAATCCTGATAAGGCACGCGTGCTCTCCATGCAACTACCAGATATGAACCTGTTGGTCGCCCTCGACGCCTTGCTCGACGAGGGCAGTGTGGTGGGCGCCGCGCGGCGAATGAATCTCAGCCCGGCGGCCATGAGCCGCACCCTGACGCGTATCCGCGAAGCCATCGGTGATCCGATCCTGGTGCGAGCCGGCCGTGGTCTGGTGCCGACGCCAAAGGCACTTGAATTACGCGAGCAGGTACGCGACGTAGGAGAGCAGGCCGCGCACTTGTTCCACTCGGCCAGGGTTGTGGACCTGGGCAGCCTGCGTCGGCGCTTCAGTATCCGGGCCAATGATTTTTTCATCGGTATCTATGGCGGCAAGCTGTTCGACACCATGGAGCGTCAGGCCCCGCACTGCGAATTACGTTTTGCGCCAGAGGGCGATGGCGATGATGAGGCCTTGCGTGAGGGTCGCATCGATCTGAGCGTCAGCAACAACCGGCCGCTGATGCCTGAAGTGAAGGTGCAGAATCTGTTTTCCACACAGTTTGTCGGCCTGGTGCGCGAGGATCACCCCTTGCTCGATCAAGAAATCACCGCAGAGCGTTTTGCTGGCTATTCCCATATCAGCATGTCCCGTCGCGGGATCGCTCGCGGGCCGATCGATGCGGCGCTCAACGCCCTGGGCCTGGAGCGGCGAGTGGCGGTGATTGCGCCAAGTTTCCACGCGGCGATGTTTGCCTTGCCCGATTCCGACCTGATTCTGCCGGTGCCCAGGGAGACGCTGTTGAGCGTGCGTCGACTGGGGCTGAAATTACGCTCGTTCACCTTGCCCATTCCATTGCCGACCATCGTGCTTAACCAGGCCTGGCACCCGCGCTTCGACAATGACCCCGCTCACCGCTGGCTGCGTGAAACGCTGAAAGCTTGCTGTGACGAGACGTGGTTGGCAGCGCAACCGGTGGTGAGTTGAACGAATGAACCTGTGGGAGCGAGCCTGCTCGCGATAGCGGGGTGTCAGTCAACGGTGATGGTGAATGTTACAACCCTTTCGCGAGCAGGCTCGCTCCCACAGGTTCTGCAGCATTGCGTGTAACGCACTTATAACCTGTCGATAAGTCAGTTTTCGTCAGGTCACACGCTTCATAGAATGTTTCGGACTTCAAATCCCGGAGCTCGCAACAATGACTTCCCTCACGGTCACGGCAACTCTCGCCGCGACCATCCCGACGGCCGCCACACCACCGGTTTTCGGCCCGCGGATCATCATCGGCCTGGTTGGCGTGTTGCTGGCAGTGCTGGTGTCGGGCCTGAACGAGATGGTGACCAAGGTTGCCCTGGCCGATATCCGTGGCGGGTTGGCCATCGGTTACGACGAAGGCACCTGGCTGGTCGCTTGCTATGCCGCGACCTCGGTGGCTGCCATGGCGTTTGCGCCTTGGTGTGCCGTCACGTTCTCGCTGCGGCGCTTCACCCTTTACGCCATCAGTGCCTTCACGCTGTTGGGGGTTTTGTGCCCGCTGGCGCCGAACTACGAAAGCCTGCTGGTCCTGCGCACGTTGCAGGGGCTGGCCGGTGGCGCGCTGCCGCCGATGCTGATGACCGTTGCCCTGCGTTTTCTGCCAGCCAACGTAAAGCTCTACGGATTGGCTGGTTATGCCCTGACGGCCACTTTCGGCCCGGGCCTGGGCACGCCACTGGCAGGCCTCTGGACCGAGTATGTGGGCTGGCAGTGGACCTTCTGGCAAGTGGTCGTACCCTGCTTGATCGCCCTGGTCGCGGTTGCCTACGGCATACCCCAGGACCCGCTGCGGCTGGAGCGTTTCAAACAGTTCAACTGGCGTGGTTTGCTGTTGGGTTTTCCGGCGATCTGCATGCTGGTGATTGGCATCTTGCAGGGCAATCGGCTGGATTGGTTCGAGTCGAGCCTGATTGTTGGATTGCTGGTGGGCGGTACGCTGTTGCTGGTGCTGTTTTTGATCAACGAGTGGTCGCAGCCGATTCCGTTTTTCAAGATGCAGATGCTCGGCATCCGCAATCTGTCGTTCGCGCTGGTCACCCTGGCCGGCGTGCTGGTGGTGTTGCTGGCGGTGGTAGTAATTCCTTCCAGCTATCTGGCGCAGGTTCAGGGGTATCGCCCGGTACAAACTGCACCCATCACCCTGCTGGCGGCGCTCCCGCAATTGATAGCGCTGCCGTTGGTGGCAGCGCTGTGCAACCTGCGCTGGGTCGATTGCCGCTGGGTATTGGGGATCGGCCTGAGCATGCTGGTGTTGTCCTGCATCGGCGGTTCGCAGTTGACCTCGGCGTGGATTCGCGACGAGTTCTATGTCCTGCAACTGCTGCAGATCTTCGGTCAACCCATGGCGGTCCTGCCGCTGCTGATGCTCTCGACTGGCAGCATCAACCCCATGGACGGGCCGTTTGCGTCGTCCTGGTTCAACACCGTGAAAGGCCTGGCAGCAGTGGTCGCCACCGGCGTGCTGGAAACCCTGACCACGCAGCGCCTGCATTTTCACTCGACCATGCTGGTGGACCGTCTCGGAAACTCTCCCCTGGTCGACAGCGACGCCCCGGGCCTTGCCCACCGGCTGCATGAGCAGGCCGTGGTGCTGGCCGCCTCAGACCTTTACCTGTGCATGGCCGGCGTCGCATTGGCGCTGATCCTGCTGATTTTCTGGCTGCCGACGCGGATCTATCCGCCCCGTGCGCCGACTTGAACGCATCACTGAAACAGAAGGTTTTCATGACGACTCAATCCAAGCAAAAAGTAGCTGTTGGCGTCGCCGTCGTGATCGCGACGGGCGTACTGATTTATCTGCTGGCGCCCGGCCTGTTTGGCCAGCGCACAGAGCAGAGCACCAATGATGCCTATGTCTCGGCTGACTACACACTGGTGGTGCCGCGCGTTGCCGGGTTCATCAAGCAAGTGCTGGTGGAAGACAACCAGCAGGTCAAGGCCGGGCAACTGCTGGCGCTGATCGATGATCGCGACCTGCGCGCCGCCGCCGAAGCGGCCGCCGCCGAAGCCGTGGTGGCTCAGGCGCAACTGCAAAATGCCCGGGCGACGCTTGAGCGTCAGGCCTCGGTGATCGCCCAGGCACAGGCACAGGTAGTGTCCGCCAAGGCTGAAATAGCCTTCGCTCAACATGAACTGAACCGATACGACCACCTGGCCGGGGTCGGTGCCGGCACGGTGCAGAATGCTCAGCAAGCGCGCACGCGCATCGATCAGGCTACTGCCAGGTTGGCCAATGTCACGGCGGTGCTGGCGGCGGAGCGCAAGCAGGTGGATATCCTTACGGCCCAGCGTGACGGAGCAGAAGGTGGGTTGAAACGGGCGCAGGCAAAGCTGGAAATCGCCAGTTACGAACTGTCTTACACACGTATTACCGCGCCGCAGGATGGCATGGTCGGTGAGCGCGCGTTGCGTGTCGGGGCCTATGTCACGCCGGGCAGCAAACTGCTCGCCGTGGTACCGCTGGCGCAAGCCTATGTGGTGGCCAACTTCCAGGAAACCCAACTGACGAATGTGCAACCAGGGCAGGGCGTGCAGGTGCGTGTCGACACCTTTGGCGGCGCAGCGCTGAACGGCCGGGTCGAGAGCATCGCACCGGCCACCGGCGTGACCTTTGCGTCAATCAAGCCGGATAACGCGACGGGCAACTTCACCAAGGTGGTGCAGCGGATTCCGGTGAAGATCGTGCTGGAACCGGGTCAGCCGTTAGCCGAACGGTTGCGGGTGGGGATGTCGGTGGAGGCGAGTATCGATACGGCTGGTGCGAAGGCCAATGAGGTTGCGCAGCGATGAGTATCTTCGTTGATTGCGATCCCCTGTGGGAGCGAGCCTGCTCGCGAAGAGGCCATCCGTCTCGACTCACCCTTTGTGCCTTGCTCGTGATGAGCCTGTCAGCCTGCACCGTAGGCCCGGACTTCCAAAAACCTCAGGCACAGCAAGTCACCGAGTGGGCGAAACCATCCAAGGCCGCCGCCAGCCAGGCCAGTGAGGAGACGATGAACGAACGCTGGTGGCAAGTGTTCAACGATCCGCAACTCTCGGCCCTCACTCAACGTGCCCTGAGCGACAACCTTGACCTGAAACTCGCCAGCAGCCGCTTGCAACAAAGCCGTGCTTTACGCCAGGTGATCACCGCCGACCGCTATCCGAATACCGCCGCCACGGGTAGTTACGCCCGTAAACGCAACAGCGGCGAAGGCCTGAGCGATCCATCGGGGCACAACGGCAATTCTGCATTCAGTCTCTGGGATGCCGGCTTCTCCGCCTCTTGGGAGCTGGATTTCTGGGGTCGCGTGCGCCGCGAAACCGAGGCCGCCAATGCCACCGTGGAAGTCGCCGAAAACGACCGTCGCGGTGTGCTGTTGTCGGTGCTGGCGGAAACCGCTCAGGACTACATTCAACTGCGCGGAGTGCAGAACACCCGTGCCGTTACCGAACAGAACCTCGAGGTCGCTCGGCACAGCCTGAAACTTTCGCAGCTGCGCCTGGCTGATGGTGTCGCAACGGACCTTGATGTCGCCGAAGCCGCCGCCCAGGTCGCGGCCATCGAGTCGCGCCTGCCAGCACTGGAGCAGCGCCAGGCCCAACTGATCAACGCCTTGAGCCTGTTGATGGGGGAACCTCCCCAGGCGCTGGCGGCCGAGTTATCCACTGGCGCGCCGGTGCCGCAAACGCCGCGCCAGGTTGCCATCGGCCTGCCTTCGCAACTGGCCGAGCGCCGCCCGGACATTCGCCAGGCCGAAGCCCGCCTGCATGCCGCGACCGCGAGCATCGGCGTGGCCAAGGGGGATTTTTATCCACGGATTACCCTGTCAGGCAGCGTCGGTTCGCAAGCCATGCAACTGAGCGATTTCGGTTCCTGGGGTTCACGCACGTTCGGCATCGGCCCGCAATTCAGCCTGCCGCTGTTCGACGGCGGCCGCCTGCGCGGCGTGCTGAACCTGCGCGAAGCCCAGCAACAGGAAGCGGCCATCGCCTATCAGCAAACCGTCTTGCGCGCCTGGCATGAAATCGACGACCAATTGAGCGCTTACAACGCCAGCCAACTGCGCCGCGACAGCCTCGCCGAAGCGGTACGCCAGAACCGTATCGCCCTGCAAACCGCGCAACAGCAATATGTCGAGGGCGTGGTGGACTTCGTCAACGTCCTTACCGTGCAAGGCGCATTGCTGGCGACCCAGGAGCAATGGGTGGAGAGTTCCACCGGCGTGTCGCTGGCAGCAGTCGGGTTGTACAAGGCACTGGGTGGCGGATGGGAGTCGGTTTATCCGCTGGCGGCGCAACGCTGACTCAAGGTTTAGCCGACAGATCCGCCATGCCCTTGAGCAATTCGATCGGCAACGGGAAGACAATGGTCGAACTCTTGTCTCCGGCGATCGAGCTCAGTGTCTGCATATAACGCAGCTGCATGGCGCCGGGTTGGCGGCCGAGCATTTCGGCGGCTTGCATGAGTTTTTCCGACGCCTGCAATTCGCCTTCCGCGTGGATCACCTTGGCCCGGCGTTCGCGTTCCGCTTCTGCTTGTCTGGCGATGGCGCGGATCATCGATTCGTTGAGGTCCACGTGTTTGATTTCGACATTGGCAACCTTGATGCCCCAGGCGTCGGTCTGGGCGTCGAGTACTTGCTGGATGTCGATGTTCAGCCGTTCTCGCTCAGCCAACAGTTCATCAAGTTCGTGTTTACCGAGCACCGCACGCAAGGTGGTTTGCGCCAGCTGGCTGGTGGCCATGAGAAAATCTTCGACCTGAATGATTGCCTTCTGTGGATCAAGTACTCGGAAGTACAGGACTGCATTGACTTTGACCGAGACGTTATCGCGGGTGATCACATCTTGCGGCGGGACGTCGAGGACGATGGTGCGCAAGTCGACCCGGACCATTTGCTGGATCACCGGAATCAGCAGGATCAGGCCGGGGCCCTTGACCTGCCAGAAGCGTCCGAGCTGGAACACCACCCCACGCTCGTACTCGCGCAGGATGCGGAACGTCGCCCCCGCCAGTGCGATCAGCAGTAGCAGCAGCGCGACAAAACCGATTTGCAGACCCATGGCTAACCTCCAACCGTTACCGCGTCAGCCGCGGCCACTTCCAGCAACAATCCCTTGCGTGCCACCACCCGGACCTTTTGCCCGACCTGCAATGGCTGGGCGCTCGATACCTGCCAGCGTTCGCCCTGTAGATGCGCCCAGCCCAGACACGCATCGCCGGCCTGCAAAGACAGCACCGGGGTCACGCTGCCCAACAGGCCGGCGTCACCGCTGACGGTGTGGCGCGGTCGGGTCTTGAGGGCGCGGATCAACAGGAATATCAAGAGCAGCGCGCTGAGCAGTCCCAGGCCGATCATCAACGGCACGGGCAGTTCGGCATTGGTCAGGATCACTGCGCCGATCACGAACATCACGATTCCGCCCAGACCGATCACGCCATAGTTGGGCAGCGCCGCCTCGGCGATTAAAAAAGCGATACCGAAAGTGATCAGCCAGATCCCCGCGGGATTGGAACCGGGCAGTTCGGCGGTGTCCGCAGCGATGGCGACTCCGCTCAATGCCAACAGCAACGCAAGCGCACAACAACGAGTGTTCACGTGACCCTCCAGGAGAGTCGCAGGTGGTTCTGTATACAGTCTAGTTGAGGCGCTGGTTGTATGAATTTTGCTCAGTTGTCGACCTGTCCGATGGGCGGAATTCCCGCTGGTTTGCCCCAGCGGGCCTAGACTTTTACTACGTACAAAAGTGTTAACCATCGTCCGCCAGGCGTTTCTGCGGACACCGAGGTGCATCATGCGTATGGCAAGAACCGTGCAGAAAAGCCTGGAGCAGGCTCAATGCGAATATGACATCGTCACCCATCCCCATTCGGCCAGCAGCCTCGAAACCGCACGGGTGGCGGGTATACCTGCAGAACGGGTGGCCAAGTCGGTCATTCTTGACGACCACCACGGGCATTACCTGATGGCCGTGCTTCCCGCCAGCCGTCACCTGGACTTGAGCAAAGTGCGCAGCACCGGTGAATGGCAGGTTTCCCGCGAGAGCAACCTTCCGCATCTGTTTGAAGACTGCGAACGCGGGGCCGTGCCGGCCCTGGGCGAAGCCTATGGACTTGACGTTGTCATCGACCCGCTGCTGACTCGACAGAAAGACATCTATCTGGAAGCCGGCAATCACATCAACCTGCTGCACATGGACATGCCGCAATTCCTGAAAATGGTGCCCCATGCAGAGGTGCGGGAGTTGAGTCATTGAGGATCGTTTCGTCAATGCTGTCGTCTTCACGAGCGGGCTCGCTCCCACAAGGTGAACGCCTTCCCTGTGGGAGCGAGCCTGCTCGCGATTGACCGCGCAGCGGTCCCTTTATCAGTTTTACTGGAGCCCGACATGGAAAACCCAACCCACAATCTTCCCTCCCTGTTCAAGCAACTCGGCCTGCCTGACGACGCCGAGAGCATCGACAAATTCATCACCACCCACTCACCGCTCAAACCGGACCTGCACCTGGCGGATGCTTTTTTCTGGAACCCGAGCCAGGCGGATCTGTTGCGCAATGAAATTCTGGAAGACGCCGATTGGGCCGAGGTGGTGGATCAGCTGGATGTGATGTTGAGGAAGGGGAGGGGAATGTAAAAAGCCGAAGATTTGTTTCAAAACTTGACTGAAAATCCCTTCCAATGCCATATTGATAGTTAGCAAACTAACAGTGTGTTTTCCCTCGTGCCGAATAACCTCGACGCTCTGCAAATGAACATCAGCAGCACCATGGTGGTGGCCGCCCGGCACTGGCGCAAAATCTGCCAGTCCACCCTGGCCAACTATGGAATTTCCGAAGCTTGTGCCGTCCCGTTACTGATGATCGGGCGTCTAGGCGAGGGCGTGCGGCAGGTGACGGTGGCGCAGGCGGCGGGGATGGAAAGCCCGTCCCTGGTACGTTTGCTCGATCAGTTGTGCCATGGCGGTTACGTCTGCCGCACCGCAGACGCCCAGGACAGGCGCGCCAAATGCCTGAGCCTGACCGCTACCGGTCGGACCCTGGTGCAAGCCGTCGAGGTTGAGTTGGTGCGTTTGCGTCATGAAGTCCTCGAAGGCATCGATCCGGCAGATCTTGAAGCGACGCTGCGCGTATTGAAGGCCTTCGAGTCGGCCAGTCATTTGCCGGTAACCAGCCCTTGAACGGTTTCTTTTCCGGTATGCCCCCGGCCCGGGACTGGTTCTACGGAGTACGCACCTTCGCGGCCTCGATGATCGCGCTGTATATCGCCTTGCTCATGCAAATGCCGCGTCCTTATTGGGCGATGGCCACGGTGTATATCGTTTCCAGCCCGTTTGTCGGCCCCACCAGTTCCAAGGCGTTGTACCGCGCAGTCGGCACTTTTCTGGGCGCCGCTGCGGCGGTCCTGTTCGTGCCGATGTTCGTGCAGAGTCCTTATGTGCTGGTGCTGGTCATCGCACTGTGGACCGGGATTTTGTTGTTCCTGTCCATGCATTTGCGCACCGCGAACAATTACGCCCTGATGCTGGCCGGCTACACCTTGCCTTTGATCGCCCTGCCGGTAGTGAATAACCCGTTGGCAGTGTGGGACGTGGCCGAAGCGCGCACAGAAGAAATTTTCCTCGGCATCGCCGTCGCTGCGGTGGTCGGTGCGATGTTCTGGCCGCGACGGCTGGCGCCGGTGTTCAACGATTCGGTGAGCAAGTGGTTTGCCGACGCGTCGAATTACAGCACGCGCTTTCTCGCCCGCAACGTGCAGCCCGAGGAGGTCAGCGCCTTGCGCGCCTCAATGGTCGCCACGTTCAATACCCTGGAACTGATGATCGGTCAGTTGCCCCACGAAGGCGCGCGTCCGCAAACAGTGCGCAACACCAAGGAGTTGCGCGGACGGATGATTCACCTGTTGCCAGTGATCGATGCCCTCGACGATGCGCTCTACGCGCTGGAAAGGCGCACCCCTGAGCTGGTGGACAAGTTCGCGCCATTGCTGGCCGCTGCCACTGAATGGCTCGATCACAAGAATGCTGATCCCGAGCGTTGGCAAGCGCTCAAAGACCAACTCGAAGCGCTGCAGCCCAGCACCGCAGTGCTGGATGATCGCAAGCAACTGCTGTTCTCCAACGCCATTTATCGCCTCGGCGAGTGGGTCGATTTGTGGCAGGACTGTCGCAGCCTGCAACACGCGATCCAGTGCGAAAGCCAGGACAGTTGGCGTGCGGTCTATCGGCATTGGCGCCTGGGGCGCCTGACCCCCTTTCTGGATCGTGGGCTGATGCTCTATTCCGCCGCTTCCACCGTCGCGGCGATCATTGTCGCCTCGGTGCTGTGGATTCTGCTGGGCTGGACCGATGGCGGCAGTGCAGTGATCCTGGCGGCCGTGGCGTGCAGCTTCTTTGCCTCGATGGATGACCCGGCACCGCAGATCTACCGATTCTTTTTCTGGACGGCGATGTCGGTGGTATTCGCCAGCCTTTACCTGTTTCTCGTCCTGCCCAATCTGCATGATTTCCCGATGCTGGTGCTGGCCTTCGCCGTACCGTTCATCTGCATCGGCACACTGACGGTCAAGCCGCAGTTTTACCTGGGCATGTTGCTGACGCTGGTCAATACCTCGTCGTTCATCAGTATTCAGGGCGCCTACGACGCGGACTTCCTCAGTTTCGCCAACTCCAACCTGGCTGGACCGGTGGGCTTGCTGTTCGCGTTCGTCTGGACCCTGATCGCCCGGCCGTTCGGTGCGGAGCTTGCGGCCAAACGCCTGACCCGTTTCGCCTGGCGCGACATTGTCAGCCTCACCGAGCCGGCCACGCTGGCCGACCACCGGCGCCTGGGCGTGCAGGTCCTGGATCGACTGATGCAGCATTTGCCGCGGCTGGCCGTGACCGGCCAGGACACCGGCATCGCCTTGCGTGAAGTTCGTGTGGCGCTGAACCTGCTTGACCTGCTGGCTTATACGCCGCGGGTTCACGGCGTTCCGCAGGCATTGCTGCGTCAGGTAGTGGCCGAGGTCGGCGAATACTTCAAGGCCTGCCTCAAGGCCTGCCTCAAGGCCGGCGAACGCCTGCCGGCGCCGAGTCCGTTGCTGATGACCCTCGACCGCACGCGCCGAGCGTTGGGCGGCGCGGGTGATGAAGAAACCCGCTTGCACCTGCTGCACGCCTTGAGCGGCTTGCGCCTGGCGTTGTTGCCCGGCGTCGAATTCGTCGGATCTGCCGAGCCCGAAGAACCGCTTCCCCATGGCATCGATGGAGCGCCTTTATGATCGGTGATCTGGATATCAGCGGGGTGTTTTTGCCTACGCTGCTGGTGCTGATGGGCATTACCTATGTGTTGTACCTGTTGGTGCACGGGGTGCTGACGCGCCTGCACTTTTACCGTCTGGTCTGGCACCGGGCATTGTTTAACGTGGCTCTCTACGCCTTGCTGCTTGGCGCCGTGGATTCACTCAGTCGATACCTGATGACATGAAAAAGCCGTTTTTAACCCTTGGTCGCGTGGTCCTGACCCTGTTGATCGTAACTTTCGCCGTGGTCGTGGTCTGGCGCATGGTGATGTACTACATGTTCGCGCCCTGGACCCGTGACGGGCACATCCGGGCCGACATCGTGCAGATCGCGCCGGACGTATCCGGGCTGATCCAGCAAGTGCAAGTGCGCGACAACCAGTTGGTAAAGCGCGGCCAGGTGCTGTTCAGCATCGACCAGGACCGTTTCAAACTGGCCCTGCGCCAGGCGAAAGCGGCGGTCGCAGACCGCGAGGAAACCTTGGCCCAGGCCCAGCGTGAAGCCAAGCGTAACAAGGGCCTTGGCAATCTGGTGCCGGGCGAACAACTGGAAGAAAGCCAGTCCCGGGTGGCCCGCGCACAAGTGGCGTTGATGGAAGCCCAGGTGGCGGTAGACAGCGCGCAACTGAACCTCGATCGCTCGGTTGTCCGCAGCCCGGTGGACGGCTACGTCAACGACCGCGCGCCGCGAACCCAGGAGTTCGTCAGTGCCGGGCGGCCAGTGTTGTCTGTCGTAGACAGCAATTCTTTCCATATCGACGGCTATTTCGAAGAAACCAAACTCAACGGCATCCACATCGGCCAAAGCGTCGACATCCGGGTCATTGGCGACAATGCGCGCCTGCGCGGCCATGTGGAAAGCATCGTGGCCGGTATCGAAGACCGCGACCGCACCAGTGGCAACAACTTGCTGCCCAACGTCAATCCGGCCTTCAGCTGGGTGCGGTTGGCCCAGCGGATTCCCGTGCGTATCGCCTTCGATGAGGTCCCTGAGGATTTCCGCATGATCGCCGGGCGTACCGCCACGGTATCGATCATCGACGACCAGAACCGGGAGCCCGTGCAATGAGCAAGGCCTCGGGTTTGGCGATTGCCGGATTAGGCCTGCTGCTGTCGGCGTGTCAGATGGTCGGTCCGGATTATCACCTGCCGGACGAAGCCGCGATCCACCGTGAAGACCTGCAGGGCGAACTGGCGGTGGACGGCAAGCCGGTGGTTTCGGCACCGGTGCCTGCCGATTGGTGGCGCTTGTATCAGGACCCGCGGCTCGACCAACTGGTGCAGCAGGCCATGGCGTCCAACACTGATTTGCGTGTAGCGGCCGCCAGCCTGCTGCGCGCTCGCGCTCAGGTGGACGAGGCCGAGGCGGCGGGCGGCTGGAGCGGTGGGGTGAAGATGGGCGCCCAGCGCTTGCAGGAATCCGGTGAAGCGTTCTTGCTGCCGGAAAAGGTGCCGGTGGCCAACATCGGCGATATCGGCATCAGCGCGTCCTACCAATTTGACCTGTTCGGCACCTTGCAGCGCGGCATCGAAGCGGCCAAGGCCAATGCCGATGCGACCCAGGCTGCCGCCGATACGGCGCGCATCACTCTGGTGGCCGATGTGGTCCGGGCTTACACCCAGGTGTGCGCAGCCAACGAGGAACGGGAAATCGCCCAGCATTCCCTCGACCTGCAAGCCCAGAGCACCACGCTGATCCAGCGTTTGCGCGATGCCGGGCGTGGCGACGAAACCCAGGTCACCCGTTCGCAAACCCAATTCAAATCCTTGCGCGCCGACATGCCGCGCTATGAGGCGGCACGTCAGGCCGGGCTTTTCCGCTTGTCGATGCTGCTGGCCAAGCCTGTGGATCAACTACCGGCCGGCACCGCCAGCTGCGACGAACTGCCAAAAATCACGCAATTGGTACCGGTGGGCGACGGTGCATCGCTGCTTAAGCGCCGCCCCGACATCCGCCAGGCCGAACGTCGACTGGCGGCCGCGACCGCGGGTATCGGCATTGCTACCGGTGAGCTTTACCCGGACATTCGCATCGGCGCGACCATCGGCACGGTCGGTCTCCTGGAAAACCTCGGCGAACCCTCTGCCAACCGTTGGGGCTTTGGCCCATCGCTGACCTGGAATGTGCCGACCAACGGCGCCAGGGCACGAATTCGCGAAGCTGAAGCGGTGACCCAGGCGACGCTGGCGCATTTCGATGGGGTGGTACTCAACGCTATTCGTGAAACCCAGACCGGCCTGGCCCAGTACTCCGCCTTGCTGCAACGCCGTGAGGCGCTGGCGGACGCCGAGCAGTCGGCGAAGCTGGCCGCCGACCAGACCCATCGTTTCTTCCAGGCCGGTCGCGCATCGTTCCTGGCGGACTTGCAAGCGACCCGCACCTACATCGACGTCACCGCGCAGCTGGCCGCTGCCAACACCCAGGTTGCCATCAGCCAGATCGATTTGTTCCTCGCCTTGGGCGGTGGTTGGGAAAGCGGACGAACGCAAGCATCGAACTCCGGCAAACCCTGAGGCCGTTGCTATGCTTTGAAGTGTTGAAAGGGCGTTCGTGCAAAAGCGCCCTGGATTCGTACAAGGCATGCGCAGGTCATGGGGAAACCAATAATGAAAAACCCTTATGCTCTCGGCTTCTGGTGCGCCGTTGTGGCGCTGGTGCTGCTCACAGGCACCTATTTCTACGGCATCATGCTGGCTAACCAGATCGACAAAGCGCTGACGTTCCTCGACAGCGCCGCACTCTTGATTGCCGTGATGTCCATTGCGGTGGTGGCCTGGGCCTCGGTCCAAGGGCAACGAATCAAAAAAAGACAGCTTGAACAAGGCAAGACCCTGGTGATGATCTGGAACACCAAGGTGGCGCTACGGCGTGTCGAATCGGTCTTCGACCGGTATTTCTGGGGCAGCTACTGGCAGCCGGGCAGGACCTTCCAGGAAGTCATGGGCGAGCTCACGGGCACACCCCTGGAAAAAAGCCTCGAAACCTTGAAAAAACAATGCCTTGAGTTGGACAAACAAGTGGCCGACGACGGTCGGCACTGGCTCAACAATGCTCGCGAGCTGGCTGACGTCGCCACCGCCATGGCCCGGGAGCGCTATCAGCTCGACTACTGCGACCCGCGCAGTGAAGTGACGGGCGGGGCGGTGATCAACCGGGATTTCGAAGTGTTGATCTACACCTGGACGGCGCGGCTGAAAACCTTTGATCACCAGCTTGATGAGATCGAGGTTCAGTATTCCTGATTGCTAAAAGATCGCAGCCTGCGGCAGCTCCTACAGGAGATTCGTATCACCCTGTCGGAGCTGCCGCAGGCTGCGATCTTTTTTCAGGCGACACTTTTTCACCGTTAACCATTGGGCTGCCTTGCACGCCTGATGCTAACCTGCACCCCATTTTCAGCGCAGTCGTGACCGCAACCCCTCATGGGTTCAGGGAAGACGACCACATTTTCAACAACGGACATCGAACGGGTCTTTCATGAATAAATCAGCAGGCGTGCTCCTGGGAATCGTTGTCGCGATTGGTGCAATCAGCGCTGGCGGAGCCTGGTTCACCGGCACCAAAATCGAAGGTGTGCTCAACAGCTCCCTGGCGGATGCCAACAAGCAATTGCAGGCTGCAATGGTCGGTTACAAAGGCACGGCCTCGCTGGAACTGGTGTCCCTGGAACGTCATGTATTCAGTAGCACTGCGCATTACCGCCTCAAGGGTGAAGGCGAAATGTTCGGCGAGGTACCGGTCGAATTGCTGTTTACCGACCACATCGAGCACGGCCCGCTTCCGTTCTCGCGCCTGGTATCGCTGAAATGGTTGCCGGTCATGGCCACCAGTCACTATGAACTGGAAAAGACCCCGCTCACGGAAAAATGGTTCGCCGCCACCAAGGACGCGTCGCCGCTCAAGGGCGTGGTCAACATCGGCTACGACAATTCCACCAACGGCACGCTTGAATTGCTGCCGCTGGAAACTGCACTGGATGACAAGTCCAGCCTGAAATTTTCCGGCCTGAAGGTTGATGTCGCGGCCAGCGCCCAGGCGCAGAAGGTCAAGGCCGATGGCTACATGGACAGCCTCAAGCTGACCACTGTTTCCGAAGACCAGGCACCCGTGCTGGTCGAGTTGAGTGGTCTTACCCTGGCCAGCAACCTGACCAAAAGCACCTACGGTTATTACACCGGCGATAACACCGTCGAATTGAGCAACAGTAAAACCACCTTTGGCCCCAAGCAGTCGGTGCTGGGCTTGAAGAGTTTCGAAATGAAGAACCACACCGAGGAGTCAGGCACCAGCGCTTCCGGGCGTGCCGACTACAAGATCGGTGAAGTGTCCCTGAACGGCAAGGCTGTGGGTTCTGCCCAGCTTGCCATGAGCCTGAAGAACCTCGACATCCCGGCGACGTTGTCGCTGATGCAGATCTACCAGACTAAATTGCAGCCTTATGAGCAGGCCGCCGCCGAGGCTGCCGAGGCCGGTCAACCGGTCCCCGAGCTGAAGTTGACCCCTGCTGAAGAAGCGCAGCTTAAAACCGGCCTGGAAAAATTGCTGGCGGCCGGCCCGCAGGTGGCTCTGGAGAACCTGTCGTTCAACACCGCCAATGGTGAAAGCCGCGCCAACCTGGTGCTTAACCTGACCAAGCCGCAATCGATCGACCTGCCGGCTGACCAGTTGATCCGCCAGATGATCGCGTTACTGGACGTCAACCTGAAAGTGTCGAAGCCGATGCTCGTCGACATACTCAGCGTGCAGTCGCAAATCGACGGCCAGACCGACGCCAAGCTCATCGCCGACCAGGCGACTGCCACCACCGATATGTTCAGCAGCATGGCGGTCGGCTCGCAACTGGCGAAACTGGATGGCAGCAACGTCGTGACCCAACTGCACTTCGCCAATAACCAGGTGGAATTCAACGGCCAGAAAATGACCGTCGAGGAGTTTGTCGGTTTTGTAATGAGTAAGTTTGGTAATCCTGGTGTAGCCCAAGAGCCATAACGCCCCCGCCGTGTAGGAGCTGCCGCAGGCTGCGATCTTTTGATGTTGGCGTCTGTTTTATCGCCGAAGATCAAAAGATCGCAGCCTTCGGCAGCTCCTACAGGTCCCTTTCAACCGCGGATCAGCCGCCATGCCTCATCCACAGACAACGGCTGCTTCATCCGTTCGGCAAGCATCGCCATCGTGCGCTCTTCATCACAGGCGACCGCCGCCGTCACCACGCCATTCTTGCCAAACAGCCCGATAAAAGGCGGGTTGCCAGGATCACCCTTGAACTCGACTTCGTCCCAGGCTTGCGCGCAACCAAGGTAGTCGTAGTTTTTGCCAAAGTGCCAAGTCCAGAAGTACGGCACGTCGAGGTAATGTTCATCGCCACCGAGCATGTTCGCCGCCGCGATCCGCGCCTGTTGTTGCGCCAGGCGCCAATGTTCGATGCGCTGGGGCTGGCCGTTAAGTGTGAACGTCGCGATATCGCCAGCCGCCCAGAGCCCATCGGCTACGCGCATCCCGCCGTCGACCAGCAGCGACTGGTCATTTTCCTTCGGCAGATCGGTAAAAGGCGCAGTGGCGGGGGTGACGCCAATCCCGACCAGCACCAGGTCCGCTGGCAGACGCTGGCCATTATCCAGTTGCACCGCTTCGACTCGCGTCGCTCCTTCAATCTGCGCTGCCTGCCCCTCGGTTCGGTACACCACGCCGTTGGCCTGATGCAGCGCCAGAATCGCCTTGCCGACGCTGTCACCGAACTGTTTGGCGAAAGGCACCGGATGGCGGGCCAGCACCGTGACCTCCAGGCCGTATTGGCGCAGGGAGGAAGCGGATTCCATGGCGACGAAACTGTCGCCGATGATCACCGCCCGCTGACCGGCCTTGGCGCTGTGCAGAATCTGTTGCGCATCCGCCTTGGAGCGCAAGACGAACACTTGCGGCAGGTCCGCGCCGGGCAATTGCGGTCGAACGGGGATACCGCCTGTCGCCAGCAAGGCGGCGTCGTACTTCAGCGATTGGCCGTTGACCAGTTGTAGCGTTTTGTTGGCGGCATCCAGGCTCGCCACTTCAGCGTTCATTCGCTCGATTCTTTGCTCCCGGTAGAAGTCTTCGTCGCGCAGGGGCGGGATTTCTTCCAGTGGTGTCTGTCCGGCAATCACGAATTTGCTCAGTACCGTGCGGTCGTACCCGGCGTTGGCTTCGCGGTCGATCAGTAGCACCCGACCGCCAAAGCCTTTTTCGCGCAGGGCCGAAGCCGCCGCCGTGCCCGCGGCTCCCGCACCGACTATTACAAAAGTGCGCTCGTCATCGGCCGGTGGCGTGTGAGCGTCTTGCAGTGGCTGATCGTCGACCCAGATTTCGTCCCCGCGCACTTCAAGCGGGTAGCGCTTGAGGCTGTCCAGGGCTGGCGGTTCACACAATCCGCCGTCCTCGATCCGAAACTGTCCCTTGTGCCATGGGCACGTCAGCCGCCCATGGCAGAGCGCGCCTTCGACTAGAGGCGCTCCGGCATGCGGGCATTCGCCTTGATAGGCGCGCACGTGATCGCCGACTTTAAGCAGGAGGATCTTGCTGTCCTGGACGCTGACTTCCAGGCCACGGTCTTCGGGTATATCGGCGAGATGGGCAACGCGATGTAGGGTCATGATCGCTCTCCGGACAGGCGTTTAAATTAAGAGTCTGGCGCTTAACTCGAGGTTCATCCAATTGCCACTGCCACCGCGCAAACGGTCCAGTTATAGTTTGCTCGCCGACCTCGGCCCCACCCGCACCAGGTACTCCCGGTATGACCCGATTGACCTCTCTGACCCCTTGGCTAGCGGCTGTCACAGTCGCCCTTTGCGTGCAATTTCCGGCGCAGGCCCAGGAGCGTTTTACCCTGAACATCCCAGGCGTCTCGGATGATCGACTGTTCACGTCGGCTGCCGCCAGCGACGCCCCGGGTTGCGGCGGACACAACGTTTCGCCAGCGCTGAACTGGAACGCCGGCCCAGCAGGCACGCTCAGCTACGCCATCGTCATGCACGACCCGGATGGCCAGAAAGGCCAGGGCATCGATCATTGGGTGCATTACGGCATAAAGGCCGGCACTCACCAGATCCCGGCGGGCGTCGGCGCAAAATCCGCGCTCGAGGGTGTCGGCGGTACCAACAGCAAAGGCACTACGGGGTACGTCGGGCCTTGCCCACCGGTTGGCGACAGCGCACATCACTACATCATCCAGCTCTTTGCCCTGGACCTGGCCCCGGATGCCCTGCCAGCCGGCCTGACGCGCACCCAGCTGCTGGAAAAAATCAAAGGTCATGTGCTGAAAAACAGTAGTGTGGTGCGGCGCTACCACCGCTGAAGATTTTTTTAGCACGGGTTAACCCGAACCGTCCGGGCTGTCCGTCTCACGGGATGAATGGATCAATTTCCTCCTGAGGTCAGCCCCCATGTCTCTCCCTCTGCATGTTCTACGTCCGGTCGCCCAGGGTTTTACCGCCGGGCTGTTGCTGGCGATTGCCGGTTGCGGTGTTTCTTCGAAACCTGAGTCCGCAGCGGTACCGCCACCGGCTCAGGCGGAGCTGAAAACCGAAGCGGTGCAGCATGAAACTGTCATGGCTGATGCAGCGGTGGCCAAACGCAGCGTAGGCGCGGCGCCCATGACCCGTTTCGCGCCGATGCCGGGCGCAGAAACTTATCCACAGGGCTATCGCGATGAACAGCGAGAGCAATACCAGGCCTTGGCAGACAACCCGATCCACAGTGTCGCCGAAACACCGGTATCGACCTTCAGTGCCGACGTCGACACCGGCGCTTACGCCAACGTCCGCCGCTTGCTCAATCAGGGACGACTGCCACCGCAAGGGGCGGTGCGGCTGGAAGAGATGGTCAATTACTTTCCTTACGACTACGCCTTGCCCACCGACGGCTCGCCCTTCGGCGTGACCACGGAACTGGCAGCTTCACCCTGGAACCCGCATACGCGTTTGTTGCGCATCGGCATCAAGGCCTCGGACCGCGCGGTCTCGGACCTGGCCCCGGCGAATCTGGTGTTCCTGGTGGACGTGTCCGGCTCGATGGATCGCCGCGAGGGCCTGCCGCTGGTCAAAAGCACCCTGAAATTGCTGGTCGATCAACTACGCGACCAGGATCGGGTGTCGTTGGTGGCCTACGCCGGGGAATCGCGCGTGGTGCTGGAGCCCACTTCCGGACGGGAAAAAACCAGGATCCGCACAGCCATCGACCAATTGACCGCAGGGGGTTCCACTGCCGGAGCCTCGGGTATCGAGCTGGCTTATCAACAGGCGCAACAGGCATTTATCCCCAAGGGCATCAACCGCGTTCTACTGGCCACCGACGGTGACTTCAACGTCGGCGTCAGCGACTTCGACAGCCTCAAGCAAATGGCTGTGGATAAACGCAAGACAGGCGTATCCCTGACCACCCTGGGTTTCGGTGTGGATAACTACAATGAACACCTGATGGAACAACTGGCCGATGCTGGCGACGGCAATTACGCCTACATCGACAACCTGCGTGAAGCGCGCAAGGTGCTGGTGGATCAACTCGGCTCGACCCTTGCCGTCGTGGCAAAAAACGTCAAGCTGCAAGTGGAGTTCAACCCCGCGCAAGTCAGCGAATATCGCCTGCTGGGTTATGAAAACCGTGGGTTGAAACGTGAGGATTTCAGCAATGACAAGGTCGATGCCGGTGAAATCGGTGCAGGACACACGGTGACGGCGTTGTACGAAATTGTCCCCACGGGCGAGAAGGGCTGGTTGGAGCCGCTGCGCTACGCTCAAACGGCCGCCGCTGCTTCCGAAAAGAATGGCGAATTGGCGATGCTGCGTGTGCGTTATCAGTTACCGGAAGGCGGGAACAGTCGCTTGATCGAACGCCCGATCGCTAACGAACCGGCCGGCAAGCCCAGCGATGACCTGCGATTTGCAGCGGCGGTGGCGGCGTTTTCCCAACAGCTCAAGGACGGACGCTACACCGGCGAGTTCAGCCTCAAGGACACCGAAAAGCTGGCCCGTGGCGCCCGGGGCGATGACCGCTTCGGCCTGCGCAGTGAGTTCGTACAATTAGTGGAACTGGCGCAGAGCTTGCGCACCACCACGGCGTCCAATCCAACTGCCACTGAACGACGGATTGAATAGTGAGCCGATTGAAGGGGTTCATCAGCCAGTTGTTTGCACCCGCAAGCAGCCTGGATGCCAGCAGTGACGAAGCGCTGCTGGCCCGTTATCGCGAGGGCGACGGAGCGGCGTTCGAGATTCTGTACGCGCGCCATCGCCAGGGCTTGTACCGGTTTCTGCTGGGGTTGAGCGGCAGGGCTGAACTCGCCGAGGAGGTCTATCAGGAAACCTGGTTGAGCCTGATCCGCAGCGGCAGCCAGCCACAAGGTCGGGCGACTTTTCGTACCTGGCTCTACCAGATTGCCCGCAACCGCTTGATCGATCACTGGCGCAAGCACGGCGTTCATCAACCGCTGCACGACAGCTACGACGAGCAGGCCCATGCGCTGGCCGATGAGACGGCTGATCCTGAGCAGTTGCTGAGCCTGAGCCGCGACAGCCAGCGCCTTGACGCCGCCCTGCAAGCCTTGCCCGCCGACCAGCGCGAAGTGTTCCTGCTGCGCGCCTACAGCGATCTCGATTTGCCACAGATCGCCACCCTCACCGAAACACCGCTGGAAACCGTCAAGAGCCGCTTGCGTTACGCCCAGCAAAAACTGCGTCGGCTGCTGGCCGAGGAGGTACTGACATGACTGACGCCAAGCACACCACGGATCACCAGGCGCTCGAACATTACCGCGAGCAGGCCACTGGCGAACCCCCGGCGCATCTCGACGCGTTGATCCTGGCCGCCGCGCGCAACGCCGTGCCCGCGCCAAAGCCAGGCCTGTGGCAGCGCTGGATTCGCGCCTGCCAGCAACCCCGTTGGCAAGTGGCATTCGCCAGCCTCGTCGGCATCGCGCTGATGCTCTCGCTGGTGCAGCGCACGCCTGAGCAAGTGCCTGGTTACGACTTCGCGCCTGCACCCAAAGCCTCGGCACCGGTTGCCAAACAGGAAAGCGAAGCAGCGCCGCCAGCTCTGGCCCGTTCCCTGAAGGCCCCGGTTGGTGCGCTCTCCGCACCTGCACCCGCCGCACCCATGGCGGAATCGGCAGCCCCGGCGCAAGAAGAATCCTTCAGTGCCGGCATGGCAGACGAAGCCAAAACCAGCAAACGCACCGCAGCCCCGGTTAAATCCCTGGATGAGCAACTTCGCGAAGTGCTTCGCTTGCAAAAAGCCGGGCACAAGCAAGCCGCCGATAAACTGCTAGCCGATTTGCACGCACGCTTCCCCGACGAAAACCTCAGCGCCCGACTCAAGGATCTGCAGAAAAACTGACCGGCACAGCGCTCGTCGATTTGGCATCAAGGCCCGAAAGCGCGCACTATCGGGCCATAGTCGATGCGTTGGAGGATGCCGTGACAAAAAAAATCGACCGCATCGCCCAAATGCTCAACTGCCCGGAAAAGGGCGAGGAATTACGACGGGCAATTACCGAGAGTCGTAAGGATTTTCTGCTGAACCAGCAAGAAGAGGGTGATGCTGAGGAAGAAGACGTTCTTGAAGAGGAAGAATTCGAGGACGATGAGGATGATGAGTACGACGAGTTTGATTGGACGACAGAATGAAAAAACCGCTTCGGCGGTTTTTTTGATGACCCACAAAAAAGCCCCAGACCCAACGGACTGAGGCTTTCTCGTTTTCTACGTACGATGCCCAGGCGAGCTTAAAACCATTTTCCTAAGCATTTGTTTTGAAGGGAAAATATTTTTAGCTGTGCTTATAGGGATACATGCGGGGATACATGGAGGCTGATCGACTGAGTCGCCAGCCCCCATGGTTCTGCAGGTGCCTTTTTAAGTCGTAATCGTGGTCTCAATACTGATATCGACTGGTTGGAGAATTGTGTACTTCTGTCGAATCAAGTTATAGATGTCGGGAATGTCGTCGGCTTGAACACTTACGATTAACGCGTAATTCACATCCGGCGCAGAACTTGGTGAAACGCCCCTGCTACTTTCTCTGGCGTGATATTCGATATCGAATACCGGGCCTACCAATGAGTCTTCGCCATCAAAGTTTCTTATGCGGTGAAGGCACGTTTCCCACTTGTGTGCGTCGTCTCTAAATTGGCGCTCTGTCATTTTGTACTGTGAGTTTCTACCGAAAAAGTCTTTACTAGACTCTATTCCTGCCCCAACTTTTGGGCGAAACACCACGCCCATTCCTGATCGAGTATAATTAATGGCGTGCTCTGGATCGGTATGCGCTTGGATGCAAAAAGTTGCCGTTATGCGAGCTTTTCCAGTAATAGGAATGTCTGGGAAAGGAATAGGGCACCGTAAATACTGACCCTTCTCCAATTGCCCTTGAAATATGATAGTGGCTACCCCATTCTCGCACTCAAGCATTGCAAACGCGTCTTCTTGGAAGCGGCCCCAGCCAATTTCGTCGCGACTAATCTTGCTCTTGTATTCCGCGTGGTGTACCAGCAAAGCTTTTAGTGCAATTGCCGTCATTTCGTAAGACGTAGAGCATGCGACTCCTGCAGCCGTCCTTAGAGTTAGCGGGGCAGCATAACTAGTGCCCTGTACACCTACTGTGTTGCCCAATAGTGGGTTGTAAACTTTAAACGGCTCTGTATCACTCCCGCCAAATGCTACACCGTCTGGTTTCACATATCCCGGACTTCTGCCTGGACCAATGCAGCTATAGTCCGCCCTTTTCCATTTGGGTGAGCTTAAATCCGCCGCACCGATTGCTAGGGCGTTTACCATATCCCCAGGAGGCTGAATTCTATTCGCACCCTCAACGTCTCCGTCATTACCAACGGCAACTGTGGCTAGTATGCCGTATCTAGAGCAGAGTTGATCAAGCGTTGCCGTCCATGCGTGTACCTCTTCGTCATTAATCGGCATTCTAGGCCCAAGACTTAGATTCGCAAATTTGTACTCGCCGGACTCTAAGGCATCCTTGATTTTTAGCAATACATCAAAAAGATCTGGGTCTTTTCCGGATACGGGCGATAGTACTCTGTAATGGTGAACATTCATGTACGGTCGTTTCAAATTGTCGTCTTCAGAATTTAATCTGCCGAAGAGGAATGTTGAAGTGACTTCGTTGCCATGCATTAATAGCTGGCCATTAGTTTCGTTTGTGTCTTCATAGTAGTATTCCGTTGCCCAAGGGCTAAGGTCGGAAGTGCCGAGACCACCATCAAAAATTGCCGCATATCTTTCAGGCATATATGCACCTTGGCTAGGTAAGCTGGTTGCATAGGTGCTCATGGTCGTACGTGCCATCGTGGGATGCGCAATACGTAGTTCTGGCATTGGCCTCGCAACCCTCAGAAATGAGTGGCTTGCGATTTCTATCATTGCTGCGGAGGTTGCGTAGACTGGTATAAATGTTAATCCGCCTACCTTGATCTTCCTTTTGAGGTCAGCTTTTCCTGAATGGTTTCGCACAAATTCAGCAAATGAGGCAACCACATCCTCTTCATCAGCTCCAGCATGCAATGCTACTTCAAAGGAGTGCTGCTCATTATCGTCTGGCAGTTCACCTCTTATTTTGTTCTCATTGTCAATCCAGCGGATTGATTCAATTTCTTTGAGCTCCTTCTCAATTTGCTTGGGGTGAGTTGTAGCGTTCAGGATGCCTCTTAACGCCGCTACGGCACTCTCATTTCCTGCGATAAACAGAGTTGCAGTCGCTTGGACTTTTCCTGCGTCACGTGCGTCGGTTACATGTCGGGGGACGATAGAAGTCTCTTTACTGCCGACATCGCGCAAGCCGCTTTTTTTGAGAATGCTTTTTGGGAAGTACGATCGTCCAAGAAATGCTGGGTGTAGTGTGAGCTCAAATACGCCCTCACCCCTCGGCTTAGCTCCCTTCGGAAGATTTGATAAAGACTGTTGTACGTGCTCTAGCGAAGAAGAAATGGAGTCTCTTACCTCATCTAGCGTATAAGGGAATTTTTTGGGGCCTGAGTTTCTTTTGATTTCTCTGGCAGTTGTTAAGGCTTCACCTTTGCCAAGTAATAAGTTACGGTCAGCCATTAATATTCTCCTTGAATTCCTTTATGATCTTTCCGACTGTAGGGTGAGATACATTGAGCTCGGTTGCGATTTTCCGTTGTGACAATCCTTGTAGTGATAGCTGTATTATTCTTATATCTCTTGTGGTTTGGGCCGATGCGTCAAGATTTAAAATTCCCAAACTTGATTCTATTATCGTTTCGTTAAAATCTTTTCGATTGAGTACAGCTCTCTTTTTTGCGGCTGTTATGATTCTATTAATGTCGGCAAAAGAGTTCCCTGTTAAGCAAGCGGACAGCTCTTTTGCGACTTTTGCAGAAGTATCAGCATCTAGTAATAGCTTTTCAATTAGTGGTGCTGGGGGGTTGTTGAAGTTAATTATGACTTCAAAACGGCGCCATACTGCAGGGTCAAGCATATCTGGGTGATTTGTGGCGGCGATTAGAATAGAAGAAGATGGCCACTCGTCTATTGCCTGCAATAAAACGTTCACTAGCCGCTTTAATTCGCCTACATCTTTATCATCATCACGCCGCTTGGCAATTGCATCAAACTCATCAAGGAGAAGTATGCACGGAATGCTCTTTGCGTGATCTATTACGGCTTTAATATTTGTACCTGTCTTCCCCAAGAGGCTTGACATAACGGAAGCAAGATCAAGAGTGAACATCGGAAGATCTAACTTGCTGGCGAGCCAGCCAGCCGCGAGGGTTTTACCCACGCCAGGGGGGCCAGTAAATATCATCGATCTAACTGGTTCAAGGCCCGCAGTAATTAGCTCTTGATAGCTTTTCCGCTCCAAGATGATTTCAAGGAGTTGATTCTCGATGGAGCTTTCCCACTTCGGCTCCGAATCAAAAAATATGGGAGGACCCTCTCGTAACAGACTTCGACGACTGTCCGCATCGACTGGTGTCGCCATTCGAGGCGCACCACGCATGCCTGCGTCGGATGCCAGTAGCTCCGCTAGTTTTGTCGCGAGCTCGGGCTGCGTCTTTTTGAGCTTACTAGCTATCTGACGGCCTATCAGAGCAAAGCCAGCGGCGTTGCCGCGTACTCCCTGCTGGTAAAGATTTTCAAGGTCTTTCTCGGCTATGGTTACCATTTTAGTCGTGTAATCCCTTGTGTTCTGTCTATGTGGTAAATGATTTGATCGAAAATTACCATGCAATTACCAATTTTTCCATAGTGGCACACGATGTTTGTCTAGGTTTGCAAGGCACTGAGAGTCGGTGCGTCATTGGCAAGTCCAATGAAGCTTGGCGAAGCTTTCCGAAGACCTGTTAAAAGTCGTTCCTCATCGTAGCGTTGGGAAATTGCTTCTATCAGGGGGGGGCGCTAGTTGTTTGTGCCTAGTTGGCGTAGGGATTCGCAGGGAAATTTTGTAGGTACAGGAGCCAACGCAGGCCCGATTCGCTTGGGACGGTGCTAGGTGCAGGGGGTGCAGAAAAAATAACCTATTTAGACCGCAGGTGTGGCGGGGGGACGACTGCGCGCGCCAGGATGAAATGAATCCCGGCGAGCGCGGGGTTTTTCCAATGTTCGGGGTCTTCTTGCCATGCCGCCGGCTCTGATGTTCGCCAAGCCTTTCGACTAGCACTTATGTGGACTGACTTCGGGAAACGCCCGGCTTTCATTTCTCGCCAAAGGGTCGTTCGCGAAAATGAGGTAAACAGCAGCACCTCAGATACTCGTATGAATCGATCCAGCTCATTCATGATAGGTACTCCTCGGCAACAAAAAAGCCGCGCAAACGGCGGCTTGAAGGAGGTATTCAGTGCGCATGGCTCTCGCCCGGGACAGAGCAGGGAAGTCGGCACGTCTGATGGACGAACTCGATATTCTCGACCAGGGCTACCAGACCATAGTCCTTTATCACGTAGGCTTCATTCAGCGACTTCTAGTCGCCGACCTGGTTGATCATCGGCTCATCCTTGATGAAGCGTCGCAGTGTGGCCTTCTGGACCCTCTCCCCATCTGATGATCCTTGCACTGCTGGTGACGCAGGTGGTGGGGGGTGCCTGTCTGGCGATGGTTCCGAGATAGATCGCACTGCGCGTGACGTGGCTTCAGGCAGGACGCAGGCAAGGTAAATTGCTGGCAGCAGAACCGCCCCCCCCATCGAAAGTACGCTTTCCCTGCGTGCTTTGATTTCTCGTACCGCTCATGGCCATGAGCATTGGGGGAGGTTCCGCGCACTTCTCGACCAGCACTGTTCTGGGGGCCCCGAAAATTCGAGGCCCATTTCATGGGTGAGCCGCTACTGTTTTGCAGCTTGTTGCTAACGCGTCTGTGTCGGTCGCGTCAGCACTTTCACCACATCATCAATAACAGCCTTGCTCATCGCAGTCAGATAGTGCGCCGCCCATGCGTGGCGGTCAGTGTCTTTTGTGTAGGCCGCATCCTCGGCGAACGACTTGGCCAGGAACAGCAGGTCGGATGCCTGTGCGAGTGCTTTGCTAATAGGCACACCACCGCTGACATGGAACAGCGGTTCATCTGGGCAATAGATGCAGGGAGTCAAACCGATGGTCTTTGCTTCTTGTTGTTCAGTCATTTGCCACCTCCATTGACGGAGATGCATAGAGGGCGCGAGTTGAAGACGCATTGAGGCAAAAACGGAGTTTCGTACGGATTTGTATTGCGCATGGTCTAGCTCCTTGACGTGGAACTGCCACTTTTCGTTACCAAGCGAATGGGTGGCAGCTGTGCGCAGGTTGGTAAACCGGGAGTCAAGGAATCCGGCACGCCCGAAGACGTCCCACGCACAGCCGCCATAACTCAAAATTGCGGGCGAAAAAAAACGCCTGCGATTCTAAAGGGGGCGCTGTTGCGCTTAACTCGACGGGTTACCAAGCCCGGTCGCTGAATTGGCAGCGACGGCGGAAGGGTATCGTGCAGGTTGATCTCCTGCAACCTCGAATATTGGGACGAAATGCGGCGATTGTAAGAAGCCTCAGCTACTACCTGTCAGCTAAAGAGGCAAGTACATAAGCTTTAACGGTACCAGTCGTTTGGTTTCTGAATCCGTCTGCCCATAGTGCTCAATCAACGCACGAACGAGGTTATCCAAGGTCCAGAGCGTTAGAGGGACGCTGGCCCGTTCTGCCTCGTAGTAGGCGTCTTTGCTGAAACCGCCAGTACTGACGTAAGGCCCGCGATCATCCTTGTGGCGTCCTCCCAGAAAACTACGGATTTGTTGACTGCCCATCTGGTCTTTGCGGTGTTTGACCTCAACGATGATTCGCGGATTCTCAAAGCCGAAACCGTCCGGTGAAGCGATGATGTCTTTTCCACGATCAGGGCCCGCCGGCGAGACCTGAGTCTTGTAACCCATCGCGCGCAGGATGCCTGCGACCAAATCCTGCATATCATCCCAAGGGAGAGCGTTGATCAGGTCCTTGATGCGTTCAAGGGCCAGGCTTTCCATTCCAGCGAGTAGATCGCTATCGGGATATTCCTCTTCAGCTGGCGGTAATGTGGGTGGTTTGTCGCCGGCCACCATCGCCTTTAGCTCCTGGAGTGCGAAGTCGGGGACGACAAAGACTGTGAGTGTCGATCCCAGGCTGTTCTTGCTGGCAGTACTCAGGCTATCGCGATCAACTTCCTGAGCTTGCCATTGAACCGCGCGGGTCAATGACATCCCAAGGTCTGCCAGTTCAGGATTGTGTTTGAAGTTGCCAGTGATTTTTCCCACTAAGTAGGTACGGTTAGCGGGTGAGTAGGTCACAACCCAGTCACCGGGCTGAATTTCATTTATGAAGCGCCACACTTGCGAGGCGCCTGAAATCGCCGTGCCTGGTTTGATATTGGGTTCAATATCTTGGTAGAGGCTAGTGATTTCCTTGCGTGTCATACCTGGTTTGGCCAGCGGTGCGAGTTGTGACCAGCCAATTGCGACGACCCCGCGCTCACGGAAATCGTCGTATAGACGACCAGACTCGCCACGAATCATCCACATTTTGTCCATTTCACATCCTTGGTTGTTGTAGGTCGCACCGAATACATTCGCTATCTGGCGTTGTTCGACAAATTGAATGTATTGAAGAAAATGCAGGGTAGGTCTTTCAGGAATCGACAGCAATTGCCGAATCCAAGACACAAAAAAGCCCCAGACCCTAAGATCTGAGGCTTTCTCGTTTCTACGTATGGTGCACCAGGCGGGATTCGAACCCACGACCCCTGCCTTCGGAGGGCAGTACTCTATCCAGCTGAGCTACTGGTGCAGCGGGCGCCATGATACTCATATGCAATGCGGGCGTCCATGCTGCTGAATCGCATGCGTTTTTTCAAAGCGTAACCTGCGGTTGCTACGTTGATCAGAAAATAGCAGCAAATGCGCCGTTTTCGTTCTTTTTTTCGAACAGGCTATTGTCCTTTACCCCCTTTGATCCTAGGATTCGTTTGAGATTTCAAACGCTCTTGTCTGGGTGCTGAACCGCACGATCTGAATCAGTGCGCTATTTATGTGCTTCAGCCCGGTGAATGATTTCCCTGACGGCAGCCTACTGAGGCGCCTTTCTACAATCATAATTTGCTCCGCGCGTGCGCGGTGCTGTTAAGGAAAGCCGACATGCAGCTTAAAGACACCCAGTTGTTCCGCCAGCAAGCCTTCATCGATGGCGCTTGGGTAGACGCGGACAATGGTCAGACGATCAAGGTCAACAACCCGGCAACGGGCGAAATTCTGGGCACCGTGCCGAAAATGGGCGCTGCCGAAACCCGCCGTGCCATCGAAGCCGCTGACAAAGCGCTGCCGGCCTGGCGTGCACTGACCGCCAAAGAACGTGCGAACAAACTGCGTCGCTGGTTCGAGCTGATCATCGAGAACCAGGACGACCTGGCTCGCCTGATGACCCTGGAACAAGGCAAGCCACTGGCCGAAGCCAAGGGTGAAATCGTTTATGCCGCTTCCTTCATCGAGTGGTTCGCCGAAGAAGCCAAGCGCATCTACGGTGACGTGATTCCGGGCCACCAGCCAGACAAGCGCCTGATCGTGATCAAGCAGCCAATCGGCGTGACCGCGGCCATCACCCCGTGGAACTTCCCGGCAGCCATGATCACCCGTAAAGCCGGCCCGGCCCTGGCTGCTGGTTGCACCATGGTGCTCAAGCCTGCTTCGCAAACTCCGTTCTCCGCCTTCGCCCTGGCTGAATTGGCCCAGCGTGCCGGTATCCCTAACGGTGTGTTCAGCGTTGTTTCCGGCAGCGCCGGCGACATCGGCAGCGAGCTGACCAGCAACCCGATCGTGCGCAAACTGTCCTTCACCGGTTCGACCGAAATCGGTCGTCAACTGATGTCGGAATGCGCCAAGGACATCAAGAAAGTGTCCCTGGAACTGGGCGGCAACGCGCCGTTCATCGTGTTCGACGACGCTGACCTGGATAAGGCCGTCGAAGGCGCGATCATTTCCAAATACCGCAACAACGGCCAGACCTGCGTCTGTGCCAACCGCCTGTACATTCAAGACGGTGTCTACGACGCCTTCGCCGAGAAGCTGAAAGTGGCTGTCGCCAAGCTGAAGATCGGCAACGGTCTGGAAGATGGCACCACCACTGGCCCGCTGATCGACGAAAAAGCCGTGGCCAAGGTGCAAGAGCACATCGCCGACGCACTGAGCAAAGGTGCGACCGTACTGGCCGGTGGCAAGCCGATGGAAGGCAACTTCTTCGAGCCGACCATCCTGACCAACGTTCCGAACAACGCTGCAGTGGCCAAGGAAGAAACCTTCGGTCCATTGGCTCCGCTGTTCCGCTTCAAAGACGAAGCCGACGTGATCGCGATGTCCAACGACACCGAGTTCGGACTGGCCTCGTACTTCTATGCTCGCGACCTGGGTCGTGTGTTCCGTGTGGCTGAAGCCCTGGAGTACGGCATGGTCGGCGTCAACACCGGTCTGATCTCTAACGAAGTCGCGCCGTTCGGCGGCATCAAGGCTTCCGGCCTGGGCCGTGAAGGCTCCAAGTACGGCATCGAAGATTACCTGGAAATCAAATACCTCTGCCTGGGCATCTAATCCCGGGAACAGGCATCGCTTCAAACGCAAAGGGCACGAGAGCGCTGCCCCTTTGCGTGCAATAAACGGAATTTTCTCGGTGGCCGGGAACGCTGTGGCAGTCGATCATCGCATGCTGCCGCCGTTGTTCCCCGCCGCTTAATCCTTGAGCCACGCCGACCGATGAGCGGCGAATGAGGAATGTAATGAGCAAGACTAACGCTGATTTGATGGCCCGCCGTACCAATGCAGTTCCACGTGGTGTTGGCCAGATTCACCCGATTTTCGCCGAGTCCGCGAAGAACGCGACCGTGACCGACGTTGAAGGTCGCGAGTTCATCGACTTCGCTGGTGGTATCGCTGTACTGAACACCGGCCACGTGCACCCGAAAATCATCGCCGCCGTGACCGAGCAACTGAACAAGCTGACCCACACCTGCTTCCAGGTATTGGCCTACGAGCCGTACGTAGAAGTGTGCGAAAAAATCAACGCCAAGGTGCCAGGTGATTTCGCCAAGAAAACCCTGCTGGTGACCACCGGTTCCGAAGCCGTTGAAAACTCCATCAAGATCGCCCGTGCCGCCACTGGCCGTGCCGGCGTGATCGCGTTCACCGGCGCTTACCACGGTCGCACCATGATGACCCTGGGCCTGACCGGTAAAGTCGTGCCTTACTCGGCCGGCATGGGCCTGATGCCAGGCGGCATCTTCCGCGCGCTGTACCCGAACGAACTGCACGGCGTGAGCATCGACGATTCGATCGCTTCCATCGAGCGCATTTTCAAGAACGACGCTGAGCCGCGTGACATCGCAGCCATCATCATCGAGCCGGTTCAGGGCGAAGGTGGTTTCTACGTCGCTCCTAAAGAGTTCATGAAGCGTCTGCGTGCCTTGTGCGACCAGCACGGCATCCTGCTGATCGCTGACGAAGTACAAACCGGCGCAGGCCGTACCGGTACTTTCTTCGCCATGGAACAGATGGGCGTTGCTGCCGACCTGACCACCTTCGCCAAATCCATCGCTGGCGGCTTCCCGTTGGCCGGTGTGTGTGGCAAGGCCGAATACATGGACGCCATCGCTCCAGGCGGCCTGGGCGGCACCTACGCCGGTAGCCCGATCGCTTGCGCCGCGGCCCTGGCCGTGATGGAAGTCTTCGAAGAAGAGCACCTGCTGGATCGCTGCAAGGCTGTTGGCGAGCGTCTGGTGACTGGCCTGAAGGCTATCCAGGCCAAGTATCCGGTGATCGGCGAAGTTCGTGCCCTGGGCGCAATGATCGCGGTCGAGCTGTTCGAAGGTGGCGACAGCCACAAGCCGAACCCGACCGCCGTGGCAGCTGTTGTGGCCAAGGCTCGCGACAAGGGTCTGATCCTGCTGTCCTGCGGCACCTACGGCAACGTTCTGCGCGTCCTGGTACCGCTGACTTCGCCGGACGAGCAACTGGACAAAGGCCTGGCGATCATCGAAGAGTGCTTCTCCGAGCTCTGATCTGCGAGTGTGACCTGTTTCACAAAAAACCCGCTTCGGCGGGTTTTTTCATGCCATCTAAACCGCAAAACCGCGTATTAGCGCTGTAACCGATGACCGGCTTTGGCTAAGGTTCACGCATTGCCAGGGAGAGCTGTATGACAGTTGTCATTTTACCCGCGATTCCGAGAGTATTGATCGCCGAGGCCGACCCGTGGGCCCGCGATCTGCTCAAGGAAGTATTGTTGAACGTTCGCTGCGATGCGCGACTGGATTTATGTGCCGATGGTCAGCAGGCGTTGGAGTTGCTGGCGTCAAACCCATACGACCTGGTCATCGCCGACTGGGAGTTGCCAGGCGTCGATGGTCTGAATGTGTTGCGCAGCGTGCGTCAGCGCAAGCGCAACCCACCGTTGCCCTTCATTCTCATGAGCAGCCGTAACGACAGTGCGAGCGTACGTGAGGCCCTGCCGCTGGCCCCCGCCGCCTACCTGACCAAGCCTCTGAACATGGCAAGCCTGACCCAGCGCCTGCAGGCTTTGCTGCTGAACGCTGGGGAAGAGATATCGTGTGAGGTGCCAGCGCTGGCGCCGGGCATGACGCTGTCGGTGTTTCTTGAGCGCCGTCGCGAACTGGCGGAAGGCGCGCCGCTGATGACTGACGTGCAAGTGGCGGTCAAGCGAAGCCTCAATCCTGATGGTCTGGATTTGGCGGTGCTGGAAGGTGAGATCCGCACCGATCCACAGGTCACCGCCGTGCTGATTGCCGCCGCCAACAGCGCCGCCCAGCACCATGGCACCGCCGTGCAGACGCTGTCCCAGGCATTGCACCGATTGGGCACCGGACAGAGCATGAACCTGATCCTGGGCCTGACACTCAAGCGCAGTGCGCGGCTCAGCGATCCGCAGCTGGCGGACTATGCCGAGCGCTACTGGGATTTGTCGCTACACACGGCCGAATACGCGCGAACGCTGGCGCGCTTGCTGGATCTGGATCAGGCCCGTTGTTACTGCGCCGGCATGCTGCATCGCCTGGGCGACCTGGCGTTGCTGCGTTGTCTGCAGGAATGGAAACAGGCCGGTGGCGAACTGGACGAGCAGGAGCAAGTGGGCGAGGCGTTGGCCGAGTTCGGTGCCGCCTACGGTTCGGCGTTGCGCACCCGCTGGCGTTTGCCACTGGAGTTGCGGCAGCTGATTGCGGCGGCTTACCAGCTTGGTGGCGGTGTTTACTCCCGTGAGGCGCTGGTGATGAATATGGCGGCGCAATTGGCACGCCTGAACGAGCATGAGGGCATTGAGGCGTTGGCCAATAGTCGAGCGGCGCGATTACTGAAGATCGGCTTGCCGGAGTTGGTGCGGATCCGCAAGAAATAAGACTGGCGCAGATCCCTGTAGGAGCTGGCTTGCCAGCGATGGCGGTGTATCTGACACACCGAGTCGTCTGGATTGGCCAGCAAGCCGGCTCCTACAGGAGTTATGTGTTGGACGGGTCAGGCCGTGATGATCCGGTTCTTGCCCTGGCGCTTGGCCTCGTACATCGCCGCATCCGCGCGGGCAAACAGGGTTTCCACGCTTTCATCCTCGGCAGTAAGGCTGGTCAGCCCCTGGCTGACGGTGATACCGAAAGTCTGGCCGTCGTGGTTGAAGGTCAAGGCCTGAATCTCCCGTTGCACGCGCTCGGCTACTTGCAGGGCCATGTCCGGCGTGCAGCCGGGGAAGACGGCGGCAAATTCCTCGCCACCAATGCGTCCGAACAGGTCACCGCGACGCAATGCGGCTCGGCCACAGTCGGCGATACGTTGCAGCACGTTATCGCCTTCCTGGTGGCCGTAGGTGTCGTTGATGGCCTTGAAATCATCGATATCCAGCATGAGAAACGATAACGGCGTGCCCTGTTGTCGCGCGTGTTCGAATTCGTGCTCAGCGCCTTCGAAGAAATGCCGGCGGTTGCTGCTGCTGGTCAGGGCGTCGGTGGTCGCCAGTCGTTGCAGTTCGGACTCCAGTTGCTTTTTGTCGGTGATGTCTTCGGCGATGCCGACAATGATCACCGGCTGCCCAGGCTCGGCCTGCCGGTTGATGAAGCACTTGTCGCTGAGCCAGCGCAGCTGGCCGTCAGCGGTGATGATTCGGTACTCGCGGTCTTCAACGGCACCTTTGACCAGCACGTCTGCCAGGCTGCGCTCGGCGTACTCCAGGTCGTCAGGGTAAATGCTGTCGCGCCACTGGTTGTAGTCGGCCAGCAGCAGGTCGGCGCTGCGGCCGAAAATCCGTTCATAGGCGGGGCTGACATACAGCACCTGGCGGGTTTCCCAATTGAATGCCCACAGCACCGCGTTGACGCTCACCAGCAAGGTGCTCAGCAGCTGTTCACGTTCGCTCAGGCGCGCCACCTCGCCTTGGGCGTGCATCAGCGCCATAAGGGTTTGCGCGGCCTCGGGACATTGCGCAAGGGATGAGTCTTGTTGGTTATTGACCATCGTCACAAATCTCAAGGGGCGTGCACCGCTCAAGGTTCTAGGCGACCACAGCGAAGCCCGCCTGGAGGCGAAGTGTCTTTGAGATAAGGGATTTGCAGCGAAGTTCCGAAGGGTGCGCCCCGGCAATGGGCGCACCGATCAACGGCGTCAGGCAGCGCTTGGGCGCAGGGAGTAGGTTTTCAACTGATCGGCGAAGTCACGCAGCGATTGAATCCCGCTGGCTTCGGCTTCGTGTACCCAGTCCTTGATGGCAGCCAGCATGTCGTGGCCATTTGAGCTGGTCTTGACCCAGATCTGCTGCAAGGCCAGGCGTTTCTCGTAGATTACCTTCAGCGCCTGGCTGTGTTCGAGCATGTTCTGGATGCGTACGTGGTGCTTGTCGTCGAGCAGGCTGGTTTCCCGCGAGAGCAGACGCTTGGCGCGGTGGAACTGGTGGCGGACCGAGTGATCGACCTTTTCCAGCTCTTGCTTGACCAGCGGCCCGATCACCAGCTTGCGGTACTGGGCCATGATCTGGAAGCGGTTGTTGAGGATCGCCATGGCGGTGTCCATGTCCAGGTTGCCCTTGCCTTCGACGCGGTGGGCAATGGGCGCGACCCGCTGGACCTTGGCCAGGCGCAGGAAGCTGAACACTTGAATCCAGGCCCAGCCCAGATCGAACTCCCACTTCTTCACCGACAGTTTTGCCGAGTTAGGGTAGGTGTGATGGTTGTTATGCAGCTCTTCACCACCGATCAAAATGCCCCAAGGCACCAGGTTGGTCGCCGCATCGCGGCACTCGAAGTTGCGGTAACCCACGGCATGGCCAAGGCCATTGACCACGCCGGCGGCCCACACCGGGATCCACATCATCTGGACGGCCCAGATGGTGATGCCGATGGTGCCGAACAGCAGCAGGTCGATAACGGCCATGATCGCCACGCCCAACAGTGGGAATCGGGTGTAGACGTTACGTTCGATCCAGTCATCGGGGCAGTTCTTGCCGTAGATGCGCAAGGTCTCGGGGTTTTCCGCTTCGGCGCGATACAGTTCGGCGCCTTTGCGCAGAACCGTGGACAAGCCCTTGATCACCGGACTGTGCGGGTCATCGACGGTTTCGCATTTGGCGTGATGCTTGCGATGGATAGCGGTCCACTCGCGGGTGTTCTGCGCCGTGGTCAACCACAGCCAGAAACGGAAGAAATGTTTCAGGCCTGCATTCAACTCAAGCGAGCGATGGGCCGAGTAGCGGTGCAGATAGACCGTGACGCCGATGATTGTGACATGGGTCATCAGCAGGGTGACTGCCACCAGTGACCAGGGCGACAAGCCGAGAAAACCTTCGTACCACATAGGCTATAGGGCCCTCGAAAAAGAAAAAAACAGCCGATGCATTATCACTAAGCGGACAGATAAAACCAGTCGCCCTTTCAGATATGAGTGGCAGGATGTGTCTTTAATCTATAATCCCGACTTTTCCGTAGGGACATGGACAGCCTTATGTCTGCCAGCTATCGCAATGCCGTGCGCGCAGCACTGCTTTACCTGCTGATTTCGCTGATCTGGATGCAGCTCAGTGGCTATTTATTGAGCAGCTTATTCGATAATTCGGCCGAGCGCCTTCGCTGGCAACTGATCAACGGTCACGTTTGGGTGGTGTTGAGCGCAGGCGTGATCTTCCTCGCCCGATCGCGGCTGATGCGTTGCCTGGGCGGCGGCGCGACATTGCAGGGACGAAGCGAAGACCGCGAGCGCCTGCGCCAGGCGGCCGCCGTGTTCGATTGCACCCGAGAAGGCGTGTTGGTCACCGATCATCAAGGGCTGATCGTGCATGTGAACCGCGCCTTTATGGCTATCACCGGCTATCAGCGTGAAGAAGTGCTGGGGCGCCAGCCCAGTCTGTTCAAGTCGGGGCATCATCCCCCCGCGTTCTATCAGGCGATGTTCGCCACGCTCAACAGCGTCGGCGAATGGAGCGGGGAAATCTGGAACCGCCGCAAAAGCGGCGAAATCTACCCGCAATGGCAGACCATCCGCCTCATTCACGATGATCATGGGCGCTGCAGTCATTTCGTGGCGGTGTTTTCCGATATCAGCGCGATCAAGGACTCTGAAGATGAGTTGAGGCGCCTGGCTCATCACGATGCGCTCACTGGCCTGCCCAATCGCCTGCTGTTCACTGACCGCGCCACGCAAGCCCTGGCATCGGCGCAAATCCACAAGCGTGGCTGTGCGTTGCTGATGATAGACCTGGATCACTTCGTGATGATCAACGATAGCCTCGGGCACGCGATGGGTGACCAATTGCTCAAGGCGGTGGCCGAACGCTTGAATGCAATGTTCGACCCCGGCGTTACCCTGGCGCGCCTGGGTGGCGATGAGTTCGCCGTGCTGGCCGAAAGCTGCCCGCAACTGATGCAGGCCGCAGCGCTGGCCGAGCGGATCATCGAGGGCCTCAAGGAGCCTTTCGACATTCACGGGCATCGACTGTTCATCAACGCCAGCATCGGTATCAGCCTGTTTCCCAGCGACGCCTTGAGTGCCGAACAGTTGTTGCGCAATGCCGACTCGGCGCTGTTCAAGGCCAAGAGTGGTGGGCGCGATGGCTATGCCCTGTACACCGAAGAGTTGACCGCCCATGCCCAGCAGCGGGTCGAGACGGCCTCCGAGCTGCGCAGGGCCCTTGAGCAAAATGAGCTGCGTGTGTATTACCAGCCTGTTCACGATCTCAAGACCTGTCGCCTGATCGGCGTCGAGGCACTGGTGCGCTGGGAGCATCCACAACGCGGCCTGGTGTCGCCTGCGCAATTCATTCCGATTGCCGAGCGAACCGGCCTGATCGCCCAGATCGACGCCTGGGTGATGCGCCAGGCTTGTGAGCAGATGTGCCAGTGGCTGCGGGCGGGCGTGGCGATGTCGTTTGTCGCGGTGAATGTTTCATCGCGTCTGTTCGCCGGCCGTGAGTTGTACCAACAGGTTGCGCAGGTACTGCGCGAAACCGGCCTGGACCCGGCCTGCCTGGAGTTGGAAGTCACCGAGAGTGCGGTGATGGAAGATCCAGAAGTTGCGCTTGAGCAAATGCACCGCCTACGGGAATTGGGTGTGCAACTGGCCATCGATGATTTCGGCACCGGTTATTCGTCGCTGCTGCGGCTCAAGCGCCTGCCGGTGCAGAAACTCAAGATCGATCAGGGCTTTGTCGCCGGGTTGCCAGCGGATGAAGACGACGCGGCCATTGTGCGGGTCATCATCGCCCTGGCGCAGAGCATGGGCATGCAGGTGCAGGCCGAAGGCATCGAGCAGGTCGAGCAGGCGGCGTTCCTGTTGGAACACGGCGGTCATCTGGGGCAGGGGTACTGGTTTGGGCGGCCAGTGCCGGCCGGGCAATTGGATTGGACTCGAATCCCAGTCATTCGTTGATCTTTTGATCTTCAGCGCTGCAAACCGTTGTCCCGCCGAATAATCTCTTCTGGTTATATAAACATTCTTAAATAGTCTTTTTAAGAATATCCGCGCCTCTCTACTATTGGTCTCACGCCGTAAGCAGTGCCGCCACTGCCAGGCAACCTCTCAGTCGAAGGAGCAGCACCATGAGCGCATCTCTACGTAGCGTTGACGGCCAGGACGAAGCAACCATCCTGCGCGAAATCCAGAGCGCCCTGCGCGACCTGCGGTTTGGTGCGGTGGAAATCACCGTGCACAACGCCCAGGTGGTCCAGATCGAACGCAAGGAAAAATTCCGTTTGCAGCAACCGGGCAATAAACCGGGCTGAAGCGAAAGATCAAAAGATCGCAGCCTGCGGCAGCTCCTACAGGGGCACGCAATTCCCTGTAGGAGCTGCCGAAGGCTGCGATCTTTGAGCAGGCAACCCGATTCCAGATCATAAGAAAAGCCAACACATTTAAGAATTCCAGGAGCTTTCACCATGTCGTCGATTCGCCATTTCGCCTTGGCCGCCCTGGCCAGCGCCTTGTTTGCCGGTTCCGCCGTTGCCAAGGATTACGAACTGCTTAACGTGTCATACGACCCGACCCGTGAGCTGTACCAGGATTACAACGCTGAATTCGTCAGCTTCTGGAAGAAAAGTAATCCCGGTGACAGCGTTAAAATCCAGCAGTCTCACGGTGGCTCGGGCAAGCAGGGCCGGGCGGTGATCGACGGCCTGCGCGCTGATGTGGTGACCTTGGCCCTGGCCGGTGACATCGACGAAATCGCCAAGCTCGGCAAGACCCTGCCGGTTGACTGGCAGAAGCGTCTGCCGGAAGCCAGCACGCCGTACACCTCGACCATCGTTTTCCTGGTGCGCAAGGGTAACCCTAAAGGCATCAAGGACTGGGGCGACCTGGTCAAGAACGACGTCTCGGTGATCACCCCGAACCCGAAAACCTCCGGTGGAGCACGCTGGAACTTCCTCGCTGCCTGGGCCTATGGCCTGAAAGCCAACGGCGGTGACGAAGCCAAGGCCAAGGAATATGTGCAAACCCTGTTCAAGCACGTGCCTGTACTGGACACCGGTGCTCGTGGCTCGACCATTACCTTCGTCAACAACGGTCAGGGTGACGTGTTGCTGGCTTGGGAAAACGAAGCGTTCCTGGCGCTGAAAGAAGAGGGTGGCGCCGACAAGTTCGAGATCGTCGTGCCTTCGTTGTCGATCCTTGCCGAGCCTCCAGTGGCTGTGGTCGACAAGAACGCCGAGAAAAAGGGCAACGAGCAGATCGCCGAAGCCTACCTCAAGCATCTGTACAGCCCTGCCGGCCAGGAAATTGCCGCGAAAAACTTCTATCGTCCACGTGACAAGGATGTGGCCGCCAAATACGCCCAGCAGTTCCCGAAACTGGACCTGGTGACCATCGACAAAGACTTCGGCGGCTGGAAAACCGCGCAGCCGAAATTCTTCAACGACGGCGGCGTATTCGACCAGATTTACCAGGCGCAGTAATCTTAAATCGCCATCAAGGAGCCTCGAATCGCGATTCGAGGCTTTGTGCATTCTCAACCAAGGACTCTTATGTCGCGTCGTATCTCCCCCGTCATACCCGGCTTCGGGCTGACGCTGGGCTACACCTTGGTGTACCTCAGCCTGATTGTGCTCATACCACTGGCGGCGATGTTCGTGCACGCCGCTCAACTCACCTGGGATCAGTTCTGGGCAATTATCTCGGCGCCACGGGTATTGGCGGCGTTGAAACTGAGTTTCGGCACCGCCCTTTATGCCGCCATCATCAACGGCATCATTGGCACACTGCTGGCCTGGGTGCTGGTGCGCTATACCTTCCCTGGGCGCAAAGTCATCGATGCAATGATCGACTTGCCTTTCGCATTGCCTACCGCCGTGGCCGGTATTGCACTGACCGCGCTGTACACCCCCACCGGTCTGGTAGGTCAATTTGCAGCGGATCTGGGTTTCAAGATTGCCTACACCCCCTTGGGCATCACCCTGGCCCTCACTTTTGTGACACTTCCATTCGTAGTACGTACGGTACAGCCGGTGTTGGCCGATATTCCCCGTGAAGTGGAAGAAGCGGCGGCGTGCCTGGGTGCCAAACCCTGGCAGGTTGCCCGTCATATCCTGCTGCCCGCATTGCTGCCGGCCTGGCTAACCGGTTTCGCCTTGGCCTTTGCCCGCGGGGTTGGCGAGTACGGTTCGGTGATTTTCATCGCCGGCAACATGCCGATGAAAACCGAGATCCTGCCGCTGCTGATCATGGTCAAGCTCGACCAATACGATTACACCGGCGCTACCTCCATTGGTGTACTGATGTTGGTGGTTTCCTTCATTCTGTTGCTGCTGATCAACTTGCTGCAGCGGCGTATCGAAACCCCATAAGGAGGCGCGAACAATGTCCCAATCGTCTATTGCTGCCGCCTCTTCGGCCAACGCTGCCCGCCGTGGCAGTGCAACGTCGCGGCGAATCCTGATCGGCCTTGGCTGGCTGATTTTTGCGCTGTTCCTGTTACTGCCGCTGTTTATCGTGGTGTCCCAGGGTTTGAAAAATGGCCTGGGTGCGTTCTTCACCGCGATCTTCGAACCCGACGCACTGTCGGCGCTGAAACTCACGGTGATTGCCGTATTGATATCGGTGCCGTTGAACCTGGTGTTCGGCGTCAGCGCCGCATGGTGCGTGAGCAAGTACTCGTTCCGCGGCAAAAGCATGCTGGTGACCCTGATCGACCTGCCATTCTCGGTATCGCCCGTTATCGCCGGTCTGGTCTATGTGCTGATGTTCGGCGCCCAGGGGCTATTCGGCCCGTGGCTGCAGGATCACGACATCCAGATCGTCTTCGCCTTGCCGGGCATCGTGCTGGCGACGATTTTCGTCACCGTGCCGTTCGTGGCCCGTGAGCTGATCCCGCTGATGCAGGAACAAGGCACTCAGGAAGAGGAGGCCGCGCGTTTGCTCGGGGCCAATGGCTGGCAGATGTTCTGGCACGTCACCGTGCCCAACATCAAATGGGGCCTGATCTACGGCGTGGTGCTCTGTACCGCGCGGGCCATGGGTGAATTCGGTGCGGTGTCGGTGGTTTCCGGGCACATTCGCGGGGTGACCAACACCTTGCCGCTGCACGTCGAGATCCTCTACAACGAATACAACCACGTGGCCGCGTTCGCCGTGGCGAGCCTGTTGCTGATCCTGGCGCTCTTCATCCTGCTGCTCAAGCAGTGGAGCGAAAACCGTATTAACCGCCTGCGCGCCAGCGCCGCGGAGGAATGATTTCATGTCGATCGAAGTGCGTAATGTCAGCAAGAATTTCAATGCGTTCAAGGCGCTGAATGACATCAGCCTGGACATTCAGAGCGGTGAGCTGGTGGCGTTGCTTGGCCCGTCCGGCTGCGGCAAGACCACGTTGCTGCGGATCATCGCCGGCCTGGAAACCCCGGACCAGGGCAATATCGTGTTCCACGGCGAAGACGTCTCCGGCCACGACGTGCGTGATCGCAACGTCGGTTTCGTGTTCCAGCACTACGCCTTGTTCCGCCACATGACGGTGTTCGACAACGTCGCGTTTGGCCTGCGCATGAAGCCGAAAAACCAGCGCCCGAGCGAAAGCCAGATCGCAACCAAGGTTCACGAACTGCTGAACATGGTGCAGTTGGATTGGTTGGCTGATCGCTACCCGGAACAACTCTCCGGTGGTCAGCGTCAGCGTATCGCCCTGGCCCGCGCCTTGGCGGTGGAGCCGAAAGTGCTGCTGCTCGACGAACCCTTCGGCGCTCTCGACGCCAAGGTCCGCAAGGAGCTGCGGCGTTGGTTGGCGCGCCTGCATGAAGACATCAACCTGACGTCCGTTTTCGTGACCCACGACCAGGAAGAGGCGATGGAAGTCGCTGATCGCATCGTAGTGATGAACAAGGGCGTGATCGAACAGATCGGTTCGCCGGGTGATGTCTACGAAAATCCGGCCAGCGATTTCGTCTATCACTTCCTCGGCGATTCGAACCGCCTGCATCTGGGCGAAGACAATCACGTGCTGTTCCGTCCGCACGAAGTGTCGCTGTCGCGGCATGAACTGGAAGATCACCATGCGGCCGAAGTGCGGGATATCCGTCCGCTGGGCGCGACCACTCGCGTGACGCTGAAGGTCGAAGGGCAGAGTGATTTGATCGAGGCCGAAGTGGTGAAGGATCACGACAGCCTGATCGGCCTGGCGAAGGGCGAGACGCTGTTCTTCAAGCCGAAGGTCTGGCAGAAAGTCGCCAACCTCTAAAAGCTTCGCGAGCAGGCTCGCTCCCACATTTTGATCATCAGTGAACACAAAATCTGTGAACAACCGAGATCCACTGTGGGAGCGAGCCTGCTCGCGATTGCGATCTAGATAGCAGCACGCTTTGGATTAACCCGCACACCCCCCGCCCGCGCCTCGATCTGCTCTTTGAGTTCATGGCGCATCCCCAGCAAAAACGCCAGTTCAACCACCACAAACAACGGCCCGACAATCAACCCCGTCACATCATCGACAAACGCCGGCTTGCGTCCTTCGTAGTGATGCCCGACAAACTGAATCGCCCAGCCAATCACAAACATTGCCGCACCACTGCTCAACCAGATCAGCGTGCTTTGCTGCGCGAGTGCCTGACCGGCCCAAACGCACAGCCCCAGCAACACCGTCATCAGCACGCCGAGGCGCAACTCCAGGCGCAGGTAGAACCACGCCGACGCCAGTGACACCAGCACCGCAGGCGAAAGCCAGCCGCCGGCCCATTGCGGACGGGACAACAAGACCGCCACTGCCACGACGATCAATGGAATGCCGACGAAGTGGGTGGCGATGTTGCGCGGGTCGCGGTGGTAGGCGGCGTATTGACTGAGATGGTCAACGAGGCTTTTTTTCATTGTTATTCCTCCTGTAGGGTGACTGATCATGCCTTGGGGCCATTTCGCGCTCTGTCAGCCAGACGACAATCTCTAGGAGTTTTGATGGATAAGCAGGTCTGGCGTGCGCGCCTGATGCGTGGTCAGTGGTTCAGCCATCTGCCTGTGTCCCTACAGGATAGTCTGCTGGGTGCTGCGCGGGTGCGGCACCTGTCAGCGGGTCAGCGCCTGTTCCAGCGTGGCGATCCGCCCTGTGGGCTGTACGCGGTGCTTGAAGGTGCGGTTCGCGTCGGCGCCGTCAACGAGCAGGGCAAGGAGGCATTGCTGGGCCTGGTGGAATCGCCTAACTGGTTCGGCGAGATCTGCCTGTTCGACGGTCAGCCACGTACCCATGATGCGTTCGGCGTGGGGCAGAGCACGCTGCTGCACCTCCCGCAAACCGTGCTGCTCAAAATGCTCGACGAACAGCCAGGGCATTGGCGCCAACTGGCATTGCTGATGAGCCAGAAACTGCGCATGACCTTCATTAATCTCGAACAGTTGAGCCTGTTGCCGGCCCCGGCCCGGCTGGCGCATCGCTTGCTGATGATCGCCGAAGGCTACGGCCAGCTCGACGAACCGCGTCGCGTTCTGCAACTGCCGCAAGAACAGCTTGCTGCCATGTTGTCGCTGTCACGCCAGACCACCAACCAGATCCTCAAGGATCTGCAGGGGCAGGGGATATTGCGTCTCGGTTATGGCGAAATCGAAATCCTCGATGTGCAACGGTTGCGGGCGTTGGTTGTTGTTTAATGGTGGGCTTTGTCCGTGAACGCGCTTAGCCTGTCAGAACGACAGTCGAGGTGTGCCATGCGTGTACTGCTAGTAGAAGACAAACCAGGACTCGCCAAACTTCTGGCCAATGGCTTGAGTGAGGCAAGCTTTGTGGTGGATGTAGCGGTCAATGGCATGGACGGCCGGCGCTTTATCGAGAATGGCGAATATGAGCTGATTATCCTCGACGTCATGCTGCCAGGGCTCAACGGTTGGCAGTTGCTGCAACAGATCCGCAAGCTCGGCGAAACCCCTGTGCTGTTCCTCACCACCAAGGACGGCATCGAGGATCGCCTGCGTGGGTTGGAGTTGCACGAGGATGATTACCTGATCAAGCCGTTTGCCGTGAGTGAGCTGGTGGCGCGGGTGCGCAAGTTGTTGCGGCGGGATCGGGGGCGCTGAGTGGTTTCTGTGGTGCCTGTCCGGGCCTCTTCGCGAGCAGGCTCGCTCCCACATTAGACCGGGTCAGTCTGAACAACTCGTTCAACTGTGGGAGATTCTATGGTTGAGGGGAAGCCCTCAACTGGTTTTCGGTTGGTATTCACTCTGCCCCTTCAGCAGG